>MDTG01071685.1_pt1 | contig 37691 bp, 19 predicted proteins | sample 811421 | NCBI WGS metagenome assembly MDTG01 (sample SAMN05326645, study PRJNA326480) | marine metagenome | isolation source: seawater | place: Pacific Ocean: South East | collected 2011
CCAAAGACAAGAGAGAGAGAGAGAGAGAAACAGTTCGTTCGCTTCGTGGCTTTTTCGCAGCCTTTCTTTTTCGGCCTCAAGATATTCGTCAGGCATCGGAGAAGATTTTTCATCTCTTTTTTTCTTAATTTTTTTGAACAAGTCTAAACAAACCCAAAACCCTAAACGAAACGTCTCGTCGGTTCTTCGACCCTTTTTCTAAAGACGTCACGTCTACGTCAGACTCCTTCCAAGGGTGCACCCACGACTACATAAAATAACAATAATAATAACAACAATAAGAGTAGTAAGTAGTCGCTGTCTTTGTGCACGGAAGGTAACGAAATTACTCTGCGCGTGTTAGGTAAAGCGCTGGCTCTGTCTGCTGCGCCATGCATCCTCCGTCCTCCGCTTCACCCAATCTTGGAGGAGGAGGAGGAGGAGGAAGGGAATTGTTAACGTCAGCATCTCAGTCAAGAGGAAATTATGTCGCGAATGCCCCGCAAACTTCCTCTCCTCGAATGTTGGGAACAGAAAGGACGACGACGAGGAGGAATAACAACAATAGTAGAACGCCTTTGATCCACGTCTTAGTCGTGGACGACGAGAGACTATGTCGCACGATCACGTCACAGGTACTGAGGAAATGTGGATACCGGGTGACGTCGTGTGCGAGCGGCGCCGAAGCCATCGAGTTGTTGCGTCAAGGCACGGAATTCAACTTATTGCTGACGGATGTGATGATGCCCGATATCGACGGGCCAAAGTTACTCCAGCATGTTCGACACCACTCACAGTTTTCGCAGCTACCCGTCATCATGATGTCTGCCAATCAACATTCGGAAATTGTCTTTGAGTGCGTGCGAAGCGGCGCGGATGATTATTTACTTAAACCAGTCACGGTGAAACAAGTGAAATTTCTATGGCAGCACGTTTGGAGGAAGCAATACTCTGCAGCCCCGCAGATGGTTCCAAGACTGAACGAGTACGGTGAAGAGCTAGATGAAGATAACGAAGACGACGGGATTGGTATGCTCGGTAAAGAAGAAATGTTCCAAGGCGTGCCGAATGTCCCGAGACGTGTAAACTCAGAATCTGATCTTTTGATGAATAATAATGGTAATAGCTGCAACAACGTTAACAATTTGATGAACAACATAATCAACATCAAGAAAAGCATCAAGAACAACAACAAAAATGGTCATCGTAAATCGCTTTCGCGAGACTCTTCGAGAGAAAACTTCTTATCGATGCTTTTACCCAAAAAAAGTATCGACGACAACAGTAAAGAGAAAAGCCCTCCGAATGCTGCTACCGCTACAGCTGCTGCTTCCACAAAGAATGCGACAAAAATTATGAAGGATGTGAACGATAGGAAGAACAAGAATGACAATGTAAGCGCGTCCCGTAATCTCTGTGCGGAAACAAGAAGAGTCGAGAACGCTGATGCTGAGGATCCGATAGAGCTGGATCGCACGCACACGAAAAAACGATGTAATAAGACCATAGAAACAGAAAACGCGCGAACTGTTAAAGAAGAATCTGAGTTGGTGTCCAGAGATGAAAATGCAAAGACGGGGAGACGATTGATTGAAAATTCTTCTCTGGCGAAAAAGTCTTCGTCGAGATATTATGGAGGGTCGTCCGGCGCGCATCGCTCTTCACCATCCTCATTTAGCAGCCACGATGATAGTAACTTTGCTTTAGCGTCACCCATACAAGGCTTGGAGAAGTCGTGTTCGTTCGTCTCCGTTAGAAATTGGCTCGATTCAAACGCATTCAGAACGATGAGTGACGAAACGAAATTTTACGTTTTGGCTAGAACTGCGGCAATTCTTGCTAACGATCACAAACGTGGCTTCTGCTCCGGTGGCGTTAATCCATCGAGGCTATTGATTTCTCCGCAAGGGGATATTAAGTCTTTGTATGAAGAGGAGGTGAATAGTAAAACTAAAAATGGTAGAATGACTAGAGGATCGAAACAACAGCAACAAAAACAACAACCGGTAATGCAACGTCGCGAAGTTTTGTACGAAACACTTCCGAGTGAAAATGAACTCCCAAACACGATCAAATCGGAATTGGTTTCTCTCGGCGCTCTCGTGTCCGAAATGTTTTGGAAAGATATGTTCGATGTCGGATCGAGTTCTGGGAATCCGCGTGCCTGGTTTAACGAAAAAGAAATCACGCACATCGATGATTTACACCCGGAAATGGCGGAAACCTTCAGAAAATTGATATCGAGAGATCCTCGCAATCGGATATCGGCTCAATCTGTTCGAGATATCGCGTTGAAACAACTGAAAATTCTACGAGACGGCAAGTCATCATCCCCTACGATGCCTTCGAAAGCTTCACTCGCCGACCGTGAGTTGAACGTGGATTCTGAGAGAAAGGCAAATGAGTTGAAAACAATCATGGACGTTCTTAGATCGATTGAAAAAACGCGAGAACGTGAGTACGAAAAGACAGAGCGGGAATTGAACGTTTTAATGGCGCTCTCAAAATTACTCCCACAACACTCCGTCAGAATGCAAGAAAATGATGGTCGTAACAACGTAAAAAGAAAGCGTGGTGATGGCAATAACAGTAACAATAACAATAATCATACTTCTTCAGATGTTGCCGGCACAATCAACAACGAGAAATGGGCGAGGCAATCTCTGGAGCCACAACACGTTCTTGATCACGTCCCATTTGACGACTTGCCGAAAATTGTATTTGAATCCTTGGAAGAAACATTATTCCAAGCGTATGCGAAATCGTGTAAAAGTCACGCGCTTCAACTAGCTCGCGGTGGTTTTAGTGACGAGTACAACACCGATCGTGCAGGACCCATGAAAGACGACGAAAAATGGATCTCAAACATGATCAGACGCACAAGAGTCGAAGAACAGCTGACGGATGATTTGAAAGAATTTGGTAGCTGTTTAACTCGTGTTACGCGAAAATGGCGATTTCGAGTCGTTGCTAGGCTCGGTTGCGGAGATTTAGTCGGTGGTTCGAGCGATATGGTATGCTCTACCGCATGGAATCGTGACGGCGACTTGATCGCAACGGCGGGCATTTCGAAGCGATTATGTATTTATGAAGTTGCCTCCGTCATGCAGTTGGGAAATGCCGTGCACTGTCCAGCTATGGAACTCTCTACGAGCTCAAAGTTGTCGTCAATTAGTTTCAATCCGTACGTGAAGCCTGTCATGGCGTCTGCGACGTACGATGGCGCGATGCAAATCTGGGATGTTCAGAAAGGTATCGAAACCATGCGATTGAATAATCACACCAAACGCGTCTGGTCGACTGAATTTTCTCCGATTGATCCAACTCGTCTGTTATCAGCCTCGGACGATAGCACGACTCGAGTCTGGTCAATCACACAAAAACGAGAGTGCATGGTGATTAATGATCCGAATCAAGCAAACATATGCTCGGTAAACTCCTCTCGCATGGACTCGAATTTGATTGCTGTGGGATCAGCGGATCACAAAGTACACGTTTACGATCTCCGAAACGCAGTGAAACCAACCTTGACGCTAGAAACACACAAAAAGGCAGTCTCGTACGTGAAATGGATGGGGAACGAGCTCGTTTCGGCATCTACAGACTCTTTACTCAGGCTATGGGATGTGAAAGGACCGCGAGGAGTTTGTCTTCGCACGTACACCGGACACGTGAACGAGAAAAATTTTGTCGGTCTCAGCGTCACGAGCGATGGTAGAATCGCGTGTGGATCTGAGGATAACACAGTCCGAATGTACGCAAAATTTGCACCGTTACCAGTCGCCGGACATTCATTCATGCGCATGACTCCCGGTTGTGGATTGAGAGAGGGAGGTCCCACGGCTGGTTTATGCGGCGGCATCAAACCTGTACTCACGAACGACAAGGGCGCGTTCGTCACGAGCGTCGCATGGTCTCCAGATGGTCAGAGATTGTTAGCGTCTAATTCGCGTGGTAACTTGAAGATATTTGAGTTGGATTAAGTACGTATCTAATCGCAGTGAGAATTAACCAATACTACTACTACACAAACTAAAAATCAATTGTATTTACAATAAAATAGTACTGTAGAAATTTTGCTAAAGATGTACTCGTTTAATACGGTCGATCGCGACGATAATGTCCCCCTCCGCCACCTCTGCCGCCGCCACCACCACCTCTATTGTAATTTCCGTAACCTCCACTTCGACCGCCACCTTGGCCTCGGCCCCACCCGCCACCTCTGTTGCCGCCACCGTACGAACCTCTCCCACCATAACTACTACTTCCTCGACCACCACCGTAGTGCCTGTTATTGTTGTTGTTATTGTTGTTATCTCTGCTAAAATCATCCTCTTCTCTTTTCTTCTTCGTCGCTAAGGAAACACTAATCTTCTTTCCTTTGAATTCATACCCATCGTAAAACCCGGGCGCGGATTGCGCAGCCATTGGATCGTCGTAGGTGATCGTGCACTCGTCTTTTTTCTCTCCGGTGGTCTCGTCTGTGTATATTTTTACCGCCCAAGGCCACTGATCGGGGAATCCCGTGCGTTGACGCACTCTCGAAATCATCCCAATACCGCCGAATAATTCTCTCAAATCGTCCGAAGTCGTCGTCTCTGGGTCGAATCCTTTGACGAAAATTCGATTGTTTGTCGGATCGTCCACGCCGTCTAGCAACCATCCCGCCGCGGCTTTCTTCTCCTCGTCTTTCACTCTTTGTGATTTCGGTAAATCGCATCGTTTACAGGTTTTTCTCCACGCGAAGTTTGTGTTTGAACACGAGTCGCACTGCCAAGACCCATCTTCGGACAATTTTTTGTGTGGTTTGTTGTTGTTTTGATTGTCGATTTTGTTGTACCTGTTGTAGTTGTTATTGTATCCTTCTTCTTCGTCAACACAACCGGTGCCAAAGCGCAAAGGCGCGTCCTCTTCGGGAGGTGGAGGAGGAGGTGTAATGTCGTCGTCGTCGTCGTCGTCGTCGTCTTTTGATGGTGCCATAGCTTTTTTGGTGTGTTGTGAGTGTGGAAAAAAGGAGAGAGAGTTTCCTAAAAGAAGTCTCGTCTCGTCTCGTCTCGTCTCGTCTCTTTTAAAAAATTCACTTGACGAGAGGATATGACATTCCGATTTTGAGAGCGAGGGAAAGAGGCGTCTGACAACCACAAACGCAAGCATAAAAGCGCTCTCGACGGTGATTACTTGAAAAAAAAATCCATTACTTTTAAAAGCGCGCGCGTTTGGATAACACACGCAGCAACAAACACGTAGCAAACACATCGAACGTTACTTCTTCTATTTCAAAGAACACGGTTACAAACCAGAAATAACGATGAGCAATATTTTATTGGGCATGGGTAACCCCCTCTTAGACATCTCCGCCGTCGTCGAACAAGACATCCTTGACAAGTACGACTTACAACTCAACAACGCGATCTTAGCCGAGGAAAAGCACAATCCGTTGTATAAAGAAATGGTGGACAAATACCCGGTGGAATATATCGCCGGGGGTGCTACGCAGAACTCTATTCGCGTGTGCCAGTGGATGTTGAAGACGAAAGGTGCGACGACCTTTATCGGATGCATCGGTGAGGATGATTTTGGCATCCAGATGACTAACGCGTGTCAAGCGGATGGCGTGACGACAAAGTACATGATCGACAAAGACACGCCGACTGGGACGTGTGGGGTTTTGGTGAAAGATGGCGAGCGATCCTTAATTGCTGCATTGAACGCGGCAAACAACTACAAATTCGAACACTTGCAAGAAGCAGAAAACTGGAAGATTGTTGAAGACGCCAAGTTTTATTACAGCGCCGGCTTTTTCTTGACGGTGTCGCCAGATTCCATGATGGCGGTGGCGAAACACTCCGCGGAAAACAATAAGTGCTACATGATGAACTTGTCTGCGCCATTCTTGATGCAAGTGCCGCCATTCTTGGAGGCGATGATGAATACGTTACCGTACGTCGACGTCTTGTTTGGAAACGAATCCGAAGCGGTCACCTTTGCCGAATCTCAAAAGTGGGAAGGCATCACGGACGTTGCCGAGATTGCGTTGAAAATCAGTCAAATGCCGAAAGCTAGCGATCATTGCACGAGGACGGTCGTGTTCACGCAAGGCGCGGACGCGACGATTGTCGCCAAAGACGGTAAAGTCACGAAATACGACGTCATCAAATTAGCCAAAGAAGACTTGGTCGATACAAACGGCGCGGGAGACGCGTTCGTCGGCGGGTTCTTGTCCCAGTTTGTGCACGGTAAGGAGTTAGCAGATTGCTGCAAGGGCGGTAACTACGCTGCCAATGCCATCATTCAACAATCTGGATGCAAGTGCCCGGGAGAATCGAATTTTTCGTGCTAAAATTTACGTAAAGGTCTCTAAATTCTTACTTTGAAAATTGATTTTTTATATCCATCATTCATTCTTCTACTATACCGGTACAAACTATCTAAAATGTTTATTAAAGGATGGGAAGTGGATCCGGTCCAATATTGCTAAACACTTGAACGGATGAATCCCAACCGCAGCTCGCTAATTCTCCCCTATTTAAAACGCTTACATCTAAACCAACCGCAAACTCTGTGTGATGGCGCCACTGCCGCAAAAGCGGCGAAGGCTGAACGCCTCTTTCTCCGTCTAAAGTATTATTGTTATTATTGCTACTTGGGTTGTTAATTTTCCAATTCCACATGGCTACAGTCATATCATAACTCGCCGTGTAACACAAATCTTCATCGAATGGGTCCATTTTTACTCGTCTTACGGCATAACCGTGGCCTCTCAAGATGGAAAGTTCCTTCTTTGGATTTCGAATGTCCCACAGTTTCACCGCTCGATCGACCGATCCAGTTGCGACGACGCAATCGTTATATTTATTCCAATCTACGCATAAGACTTCAAAATCGTGCGCAGGTATCGAAAGCGTCGAGTGGTTTTTCCTACAGTCCCAAATTTTTAGTGTGCAGTCACCGGAAACAGAGGCGAAAACATCCGCGTGGTGTGGCGACCACTCCGCCGCATAGACGCAATACGTGTGTTCTCTAAATGTTTTCAACGACCCCTGCGTGTGCACATTCTCTCTCGGATTCCAAAGTTTAATGGTATCGTCCCAACTGGCGGTTAAAAATACGTCTTTCCTCGTCGGATTCCAAGAAATCGTATAAATTTCCGCCTCGTGCTCGTTGAACGAACGCAAAGGATTTTGGAACGGTGGGCGAGATACGTCCCAGAGTTTTGCGGACCCATCGCCAGAGGCGGATACTAGCACGTTCTCCGATTCTTCCGACCACGCGCAATCGAATATCCCATCTGCGGTTTCAAATCTTGCCTCCTCTGCCAAAGGAAGTGTTCCTGGATGTCCGCCTCCTACTCCTACTCCTCCCGTTGTTGCGTTATTGAGCGCATTCAACTCTCTTCGTAAAACGTATTGATGGCCGTTCCCGACGATGCCAAAGTTTTGCGACGCGGAAACTGCTAAGCGATCGGCAAAGAACGGAGAGAATTTGACGCTGTAGCCATTGAAAGGCGTGCGGAAATGTGACGTTGCCGCCATACAATAACTCGCGTTTTTATTTATTTATGTCGTTGTTCTTGTTCTTGTTCTTGTTCTTGTTCTTTCTGTTGTTGGTGAACGACAACAAACAAGAACAAGAGAAAGAGAAAGCTGGAAAGAGAGAGAGAGAGAACTGAGAGAGCTTTTTGGCAGACATTGGAGAAAAAAACTCAAAGAAAAAAAAAAGAAAAAAGAGAGAGAGGGAGAGAGAACGTGTGGTGCTCGGTGGCTCTCCTGCACCTTCTTTGAGAATGACGTGGACACAAAAAAGAAAAGAAAACGCCGTATGCCGTGCCACGGTGCCTCACTTTTAATCGCATTATACAACACACACACACACACACACACACACACACACAATGTTCGCTTTACAATCCCAAATCGCCGGCGCCAAGGTCGTCTCCAAAGTTGTCGCCAAGAAGCAACAACGATCTACCGTCGTTTCGGCGAAGATTTCCCACGGCAAAGGTACGCTTTAGAAAAACAGAGGAAACGACTAATCATCGAGAGCCACGAAAGAATTCCCGAAAAGGTGGATAACAAAAGAAGATTTTGTGTTATCTCCTCTGCGTTTTTAATGGTTTTTTCCGAATCAAACTTTGGTTTTCTTCCCCCGATGTTTGTATTTTGAAACGTAGGGTTCATTCTTTTGATTGCTGCTGCGTGAGAGCGCGCGCGCGCGCGCAGAAGGAAGAAGAACGCAGGGAGGAGAGAGACGGCTCTTCTTCAAGATCATTCCATTCATCTCTCTTTTTAGATAAAAAGATTTAAAGTCTCAAAAATTTGGAATCCAAACTAACAAACAAACCCCTCCTTGTGTATAAATGAAAATACAGGTGGTGAAGAAGGCGGCCGAGCCTTCAACAACGATGCCTTCGGTACGGAATTTCAATGCGCACGTTTACGTGTTACTTATAATTGTTTTCTCTTCTAGGTATGATCTGCAAAGCCGCGTCTTACTCCATGATGGGTAACGCCATCACTGCCTCCGGCGAGGAAGGGACCTTCACGCAAGAAGGTCCGATCACGGTCTTTGCCGCTGATGACGATGCCTTCGGGGACTTCATCAAGACAAAGGGTGTTAGCAAAATGGATTTTGTGAAGATGGATGGTTTGAGTGACATCGTGAAGAACCACGTCGTTAAGGGCACGGTTACCAAGGCAGACATGGCTGCGGGCAAGGAATTCGAAACCCTCGCCGGCAATAAGGTCGTCGTGGCTGACCTCCCGTTCAAGAAAAACGACATCAAGGTCGACAACGCCACGATCCACGCCATCAAGACGGTCATCGTCTAAGCAAGATTATGGAATAAATATTTCATTCAGTATTAAGCAATATTTTGACGCAAACATTTGGAAACAAAAGATAATATTAAAATGGACAGGTTCGCGAGGTTATAGTAGAGTGTAAAATTATCTTTGGTATTTGCTTTGTCGCGACAAATACTCCTTCTGAGAACAGAGCAGAACTCTTTTGGCCATTTTCTCGGATCTTTTTACTCGCATCCTAAAGCACACCACGGTATGGAATGAGCTTTTGTTTGCTTGTTTTTTCCATACTTTTTTCTTGCTTTTTTTCACACAATTTTCTTTTCTTTTCGAAAATCATTGCCACTTAAACGTCAAACTTCTTCCCACCGACCGCTACAATTCTCTCTTGTTTCGGTCTTTCTTTTCATATTGCGTGTGTTCTTTTACCACACGTACATGTAGAACCGGCACATCGAAGGAGGAAGTGGAGGAGAAAACAACAAGAAGAAGCAGAAGAAGAATATTTATATAGCGACGGAAAGATGAAAGTGCCCTCGACGGCGTGGGAAGAGTTGAGAAAAGAAGCAAGGAAATTGGAGAATGAAATTGATGCGAACCTCGCTTCGCTTTCAAAACTTATCGGGGTTGGTAACAGCCACGCGACGAAGTCGGCGTCAAGCGTTGGTGGTATGAGTGGTGGGTATAATCAGTACAACAACAATACGACGACAAACAAGATTGAGGGAAACTTTGATATCATCGCGTCGAAAGAAGGAGAGATCGAAGCATTGTTAACACGTTTGTCAGACGTTACCAGAGCTTTGGCTTCATCCATTCATAGCGGAGCAAACGCCTCTTCGGACACGCGAACACACACGTTAACGAGACATAGAGACGTTGCGACAGAGTTTAATCACGAATTCAGACGGCTCAAAGACTATATAGAGCAAGAGCGAGAACATGCCTCGTTGTTACAAGGAAGGCACCGGGGAAGTAACGGCACTTTAGGAGGAGATGAGAGTAACTCTTCCGCGGCGATGCGAGAGAGAAACTCAATTTTGAGTTCCTCGATCGCAGTAGACGATGCAATTGGCGTTGCACAAAATACTGCAGGCGCGTTGTATGAACAGAGGGGAATTTTTAATAGCACAATTAGCGCACTCGCCACGGCGGGGAGTAAGTTCCCAGTGGTGAACAATTTACTTGCAGCTATTAAGAGGAAAAAGAACAAGGACGCGATTGTTCTCAGCGCCGTGTGTGCCATATGCTCAGCATTAGTCTTAATCTATTGGATGGCGAAGTAGGAGGTCGTGTTTTTATTGAATTTTTTTACGCGTGTACGCACATTTTCATCAAAATTCTTTTCTTTAATGTGTGAGACGAGAAATTTCTTCTATCTTCTTTACCAAGTCCTCGGAATTCGCAACTCCAGACAATTTAGATACCGCGTCTTGATCTTCTTTGGATAGATCTAAGAAGATTTCGACCAAATCACCGTCAATGAAGTTTTGCATCTTTATGCTTCTTTGCACGTTGTGAAAACTTCGAAAGTCAGAATGACTAAAGTTTCCCACCCCGGTGACTACCTTTTGCATAGCTTCTTGAACTTTGTTAAGTAACAAGAAATCGCGTTTTGGTAAAGTTGCGACGACGCCTAAACTACCAGAGATTGTGCCAAATAACCAAGTGGATATTTCAGAGGAGGAGGAGGAGGAGGAGGTCGTATCGTCGCTTTGATCTGGCATACGCATGACTAAACTACCACGTCTAAATCTATTTACGGAATCTCCCAAGTGGAAGGTACCGCATAGATCTAGCGTTCCACGTTTGTCTTCTGTATCTCCGTCTGCGTTTCGCTGCACGGTGAACAAATTATAACTAGATTCAGCTCCGAGATACGTGTTATCGTCTAAAATATCAACCGCCGTCATCCAATTTGAGCTAAAATCGTGTGCGATTTCTACAATCCCACCCAATCCAGATTCTCGCTGATACTCAAGCAACGTTATCGATTTCATCAAATCACCAACGACAATTAAATTATCTTTTGTTTCAACTTTAAGAGCGATGATGTGTCCCATGTGAGAACACTCGTGCACTAACTCGCGTTTATTTTCTTTCGAAAAGCCCCAGCCGAATAGTTTCACCAGAGAATTAATACCGGCGAGTAGTTTACCACGAAAGGCGTTCAAATTGTACACCGCACCCCGAGTTTCTTTTTCACAGACTAGAGTGAGACTTCTTTGAAGTACAGATGAGGCGGAAGGGCGGTTGGGTGGAGCATCGTCGTCGTGATCATTCGCATTGACAACGCCATTTCCACCACCATTTGACGCGGTGTCTGAAACTTTGAAAACTAATATGCGCCCTCGGGAAGATTCCGGCTCCGTGTGTGGGTCCGCGAAAGCCGTACCGACGACGAAATATGTTTCGTCGTCCCCATCAAAACAACACGAAATAATACTCGCATCATTCTCGTTCGGTTCGAGAGGATACTTCGCCAAAGTTTCAAAAGTTTGATCATCGAATAATCGCACGAAAAACTCTTCTTCTCGCTCATGGACGTCGTTCTCTTTCATAGTGAGCACTGCTAATGTTTTTGTCTCCGGTTGATGGGCAATTCTACGAGGTTGCTCGCCAAGAGGCACCATACGGATGTGCAATTTTTGAATGTCATCGACGGCACCAATCATTAAATGTTCGCCGCTAGCTAAAGCGAGTGCATCCGGAAAAGCGGCGCAATTAAACGGAGCCACGTGTAAAATCTCGTTCAAGTTCACATTTGCATAGACAAGCTTTTTACTGTTCGAATATATAATTGTCGGTCGATCCGATCCCGCAAAGACGTGCATTGAATGTTGAGACTTGAACAATTTTAGAGTAACCGGCTGCGTGCCAAGGGAAACAGATTTTCGATCGCTCAACGTCAACCCTCCGGTCGAGCTCGATGAAACGACGACATTGGTTATCAAGTGCCCATCTCCAAGACCGGTGAGCAAATAGATCGTATCTTCGAATGAACAAAATAATGTCGATCTTGGAACTACATCAAGAGATAAATCTTCGGTGTGAGAGACTTTCATCTCCGATCCTAGTTCAACCAGCAAAACCTTCGTGCTCCACAATCCAACAGCGCAGATGTTACGATCGCCGCATTGCATTTTATCGATGCATGATATTTCAGAATCAAACGTAATCGTTCCACTCTCTGTAATTTTTTTACCTTGAAGAGAAAGATAATAAAGCGTACTACCGACAGTGGCGATGGCAATGGTATTCTCTGACACGGAACCAGCGGTAATGGGACTCTGGTCAGATGGTACCCAAGAAGTGACCAGTTCTCCCGACGAAGCGTCACACACGTAGACACCTTTACTTGTGACTTGGCAGATTGCATTTCCAAAAATATTCGCGCATTCGATCGTTTGGGATGATGCGTCAAATCCCGGGAACACCGCCTCTTCCAACTCGTCGTTGTCATTTATTGCTAATATCCGCGTTTCGGCGATGAACGAAACGATCAAATAAGAATCGAAATGCGCCGTTTCGTCCCGCTTGCACGAATAGATACCCTTGACTCCTGAAATTGGAATCTGGGCTTGTTCCCGGATTCCAATTCCATTCCGAATGACGCGCAAAGATCCTCTCGAGCCGACTCCTGAACACGTGACAAGTTGACCTTGACCATGACGTTCTAAATCCATAACGCAAAAGTCTACGATAGGACCAAGATTTGTGAACTCCTCCATGACTTCTATGTAACTTGGTAGTTCGTTCGAATCTGACATCGTAGTATTGACTTGTTCTGTGTGTAGTTTGATGATTTGAGAATCTCCGTACGCGCTTCCAATGAAAACCACGCTGTTGTCGAGATAACTTATTGCCGAGGCCGGGGAAGTTTTACCTAACCTTTCTATCGTCAATTTTGAAACCGTGGGACCACCCGTCGTTGTGACCCTGCCCTTGCTCAGCATTAACAAGTACAAATCACCGTCTTCATCCGCGATTAGAAATCTATCAATGAGCTGGTTCGAAACATTCTCGTCCGCAGGAATTAGACATGCGGAAGAAAACATGAGCAAATCTGGAGTGGTAATAGCTCGCACTAAAGCCGGCATAGATGATTTGTTTTCGCCGCGATATATGACATTGCTGTTGGTATTGTTGGCCGTCGTTATTGTCGCATTCATTGTCGCGTTGGTGTTATTGTTGTTGGTGTTATTGTTTTCTTCGGCATCCATCCCTGCGGGTTCATTCAAATATGCAATCGTTTCTTCGCCAATTACTACGCAACCTCCAATGGGAGAGGATAAAGGAAGCAGCTTTTTCGAACCCATTTCAACTTCACGCTGCTCAAATGGACCTGGTTCTAAATCTCTATCTCGCAGGTTTACGCGATAGGTCGAGACGTGTCGTTCGTCTTTTACATCTTTATGCAATACTGCTATGACGGGCATCGAACTCAAACCGGCGCACCCGGCGTTTTCCCGATTGATGCTCCTCGTCAAACTCGAAACATTCGACGACGCTGTATTGATACTTACGTTGTTGTTAACATTTCCAGTTTCATTCGTCGTCGTTGCGATTCCAGATGATGACAATGGAAGAAAAATGAAATCTAAAACTTTGAGTTCGTTCAAGTTGGTGTTGAATGCTTGTAACAAGTTTCCATTCTCATCGAACGGAATAAACTTCAATAAACCATCGTAAATGTGTAAACCAATAACTCTGGTATTTCGATCGATATCACCGAGCATGCCGTACTCTACTGGTCGTCCAGTCAAATCAGAAACGTCGCCATTTGATACCGTTTGAAGCGTGTTCGTTGCCGCATCGTATGTCAAAACGGCAAGGGAGTACCGGTCTTCCGTCACAATGATGAGACGCCCTGGTACGTCGTCGTTACCACTGTTTTCTTCATACAACTTTAACATTGCGATGCGTCCATAAACCGCAGTCTCCAGAACTGGTTCTAATCCTTCTTCGGTCAAGAGGTAAATCTCAATTCGGTTGGATCGTGCAACTACTAAATTTTGTCTCTCAAAATGTGTAAAACGTCCAACGCAGGAATACGACACAGCCGTTGGTTTGTGCGCAGTGACGACGTAGTTGAACACTTCAGAAGACGACGAATGGGAAGAATGATGATTCCCTTCTTCCTTCTTCGATGCGTCAACCATCGTCGCATCGTCGGCGACGTCCATATTTCTTCTTTTCTTGTTTGCGACTGCGCAAAGAAAAAATGCAAAAAAAATGAAGAAGAAGTCGATGAAAAACCTCTTGTTCTTTTCTTCTTCTTCTGCGAGTACTCACAATTCATTTGTAAAGAAACGATGACGGACAGAGAAGACGTCGGGTAGGAGGAAGTGCGCAAGAAAACGATGACGTTGCCGTTGAAGGTGTTACAAAGTAGTGGCAGTAGTTATTGTTCTTCTCCTTTTTCTTCCACGAGAAAGATAAAAGGAATGAATGCGAGTAAGTTAACCACGAGGTGCAGCGGAACTGATAAAGATGAGAACAGTAATAACAATAGTATCAATGACAACGATGATGATGATAATAATAATAATAATAGATTGGATATACGGATACGCGTGAATGATATGCAGTTGATTCTTGGCGAGGTGAGTCTTTTGTGGATTCTAGAGTTGATATCTCGAGCAGTCCAAGTGTCGCTCTCTCCAGATTTCCCGGGTTGGTTGGCACCCATAGAGTCACCGACGGCAAATAGCATCGCTTCTATGGTCTCAGCTACTGCGTGGAATTTCACATGGATTGGGTTTTCCGCAATCGTAGGGGCGTATGAACAGAGAGATCATGACTGTTCTGTTGTCGAGAAGGGAAATACGAAAACAAAGACGCCGACAATGAAGACGCTGGAGCAAGTCAGTTTGGCAATGTTTTTCTACGCGCCAGCCCAGGCATTTGGCGATGCACTTAGTTTGCACGTGAATCTGCTCAACTTGGCAGCAACCCCGCCTCTACTGATTCGCATACCAACAACATTTGCCTTCATATTTGCTTTTAGATTTTATGTATTGTATTTTCGAGGAGAAGTCGACCGAGAAATTGAAGAGTCTGAATTTCAGTTGCTTTACGCGACTCTTTCAGTATCTCTATTGACGACGCTATGCGGCGCCTTCACACAAACGGTACATCCACAATTCCATATAGATTTAGCAAGAGAGATCTTCGAAATGGTAGAGTAAAATTAATTGTATTTGTAATATTAAGATTCGAAAGAGGCGGTATGCGTATTATTTTTTCGCTTTTGATTTCAACGAAGAAGATTCTCTACTTTTAGGCCTTGGTACATTCGATGGCAAAGCTCTGACGAGAACATCATCTACTTCTTCTTCTTCTTTCGTCTTTATAACCAAATGCCGATCTGTTCCATTACTTTTCCGTTTCTTTTCAGCTTCTTTGTAATCGACGTACTCTTTATACTCTAGCCGCTCTCTAGGAGCTTCTGTCTTGGTTTTTGCCACTTGAACGTTCCAGTCGCGAGAAATCCCCGGTAATCCCCTTTCCGACCAAACACCTCTCAAACGTTCCAATTCTCTCGTTTCCGCGCGCATCTTTTGCAGCATGTCAACGTGTTCTTTGTTGTTTTTGTCTATTCGCTTCTCAAACTCCTCAATCTTGTTTTTCAACTCGTCTCTCTTCCCGTCAATGACGGATGTGCCAAACACTTCTGGACCTCGCGGGACCCCAACGCGGCGATCGTTCTTATCATCATAACCTATCATCCGTAATGAAAATAAAAACGTATTTATTATGCACAGAAAGAGGAAGAGGACAACGAAGAAGAAGGAGGAGAAGAAGATGAAGATGAAGATGATGTAAAACTTTACACGCGAACTGAATTGTGTTCCAATTCGTTTGAAAAAAGAGAAGAGAAAATTAAAAGAGCGAAAAACGAGCGTTATCGGTTATATTTTTTATATAAGAAAGATTCGAAGACAACGGAATAAATAAAACTCGATATCAATCATCGCGATGACGTCCGACTCAGAAAGCGAAAGCGACGACGAAGAATACAACAAAGGGCCCGACATTTTTGAAGCCGCAGCTGACGAAGAAATCAAGGAAGACCACTGGTACTTGAGCTATTCGTAAATTTTTTTCGTTTTCCCAAAATGCAAGAGCAAGGATCACCGCATGCGTTTCGTTCATCAATTATTTTTTACTCAACCAAACTCTCTTTCCCTTTCTTCTCGTTTTTCATCGCGTAGGGAATATCACATGCGCAAGAACATGAACGATGGCGCAGGAGACGCCGTTTATCGCAATTTATCGTATAAACCGGTGTGTAATTGCATGCCCGTATGCAAAGAAGGTTGTATGAATCCGTATTGGATGTGGACCAAGAAACAATAAAGTAAACGTTTCGATGAAACGATGGATCGATCGGATTCAGTCGTGAAATGAAAACGAGAGAGATATTTTTAACGAAACGTTCGAATTTATTACATAAAATAAAAATATACTTGGCCACTTTAGGGATTGACACTAAAAAGCCCGGAAAAAACACGTCCTTTCACTCATCTAAACATCGAGCTCAGTGCTATTGCTATATCAGCGCCTACTTGCGCGTTGTTTTTAACCAAAGCTATGTTGGTACTCAAACTTTTTCCTTTTGATAACTCGAAGATGCGCTTGAGTAAGAACGGCGTGACGTCTCGACCAGATATCTTTCTTTTCTTCACTTCTCGCAACGCCTTTGTCGTGTATCTTTCAATCTCAGCACCAGTTGCTTTTTCGAATTCTTCTGGAACGGGAACAGCAAATAATATTCCGCTGTTCAATCGCATGTTATTGCGTGCATGAATTAGATTCGCCGCTTCCGTCGCAGAGTTTACCAGTGTCGATGGTTTGAATCCCGAATCTCGAGTGAAAAAAGCCGGAAATGCGTCTGTTTTGTACCCGACCGTTGTTACGCCTAGCGTTTCTAAAACTTCTAACGTTTTACCTATATCCAAAATAGATTTGACTCCAGCGCAAATGACGACAGTGTTCTTCGCTCTGGAAAGTTCCGTCAAGTCGCTGGAGATATCAAACGTCGTCTCTGCCTCTCGATGAACGCCTCCAATGCCACCTGTAACAAAAACTGGAATTTTCAACATGTCGGCCACTAACAACGTCGCCGAAACCGTCGTTGCACCAAGTTTCAGTCGTCTTAACGAAGGTTGCGGGAGAGACGCATTCGCTAATATTGGCGCGATGTCACGTCTGGAGACCTTAGCGACGCAATCCCTAGCTCCCTCCTTCCCCAAGATATCGATTTCCCCTTTAGAAAGTCCCACTCTCACATAACCGTCGAAGATTGCAATCGTTGCAGGTACGCACCCTTTTGAAGAGATTATATCTTCAACCTCGAGTGCGCACTTACAGTTCTCTGGATACGACATTCCATGCGAGATTATCGTCGACTCAAGAGCCACGACAGGTTCGTTATTTTGTAATGCATTTTGGACGCGCTCCGATATAATGATGCGCGATGACAAAGGAGAACATGAACTCGAAGAAGAACACAAATGTGAATTTAGAGATGATATCCGTCGTCGCGCTGCTGCTGCTGCTGCTGCTGCTGCTGCTACATCTGCCGCCGTCCCATGAATACGGGGTGGATCGAATGACTTTTGCATCCTTTTTTTCTTTTTTTTTGACGTACTACTATTAAAAAGTAACTCTCGGGTCTCTTCTTTCTCACTCGTGCGTACGCGCGGCGATCTTCATCCTATGGGCACCCGCTTTCGTTCATCCCGTAGTAGGCGTACCTTCAACCGGATCGCCTCTAGCGTTTCGTCGCATGATTTCTCTAGCCAATTTTAATTGTCGCCCTATTACGAGTGCTGTAACGGTTCCGGTTCCCAATGCTCCTCGAGCAGTTCTTCCTACGCGCCTGACGTACTCTGATGGATCACGCGGGAAGTCAAACAATATCACGTGCTTAATCTTTTTACCATCCAATCCTCGCGAAGCTCTATCTGTACAAATTAATAACTGCGGCGTTGAGTCAACCTCTTTGACGGAAAATTCGCCTCGCTGTTTCTCGCTCGAACTTCTTCGTCCGAGAAATTTGCGAAGGTTCTCGTCTCTTTTCTCGCGGCTCAACGCCGCGTGATAGGGTAATACCTTATAATTGACGCCGCTCGGGTCGCTTCGAATGAGTAGGTTTTCTAATTTACGACAGGTTTCAATCTTATTGCAAAACAGCAACGTTCGCGATGCCGAATTCTTACTCGTTTCAGTAGTTGCTGCGGTAGACGGGAGTATATCGTCCTTCAAAATTTTCATGAGCGCGGCATATTTGCGATAAAATCCGCTTTGCTCATCCGAGATTTCGCCACCGGAACAGTCGACAAGTCGCTCAAACGTACCCGCAGACGGACGATGTAATCCTGGCCCTTGGATAACGCGAATATCTTGCGGATGAAAAAACTGCTTGAGTTCGCGCAAGACTTGATCGGGAATCGTTGCTGTTACCAACACAAATCGCGTAGTTGGATTAGCAAGATCCTTAATCGGTTTAATTTGAGACGCGAATTCAAACGCATCGCCGAGTAGAACATCACATTCATCTAAAATAATGCTGTCTAAATCATCCAACTCCATTCTGTCCGTTTCGCACAAGTACCGAATGCGTCCGGGAGTTCCTATCACGATATCGACGCCACTCTTTAAAGTTTTCGTTTGTGTTAACGTGAACTTTGCAGTTAAATCGCGAGTTGATTGTTCTGCGCGATTACTTTTTGTTCTTTCAGACGCGCCACCGGTGGCAATCATCGATCTCATCCGAACGCCACCTTTTGAAAGTTCTTTGACAACCTCGGTTACTTGTCTAGCCAATTCTGAGGTTGGAACTAAAACAAGCGCGCGCGGACGTTTTGAAACACTCATTCCAGAATCACGCTCGAGACGCTGTAAGCGTTGAAGCAGTGGTAATAAGTAGCTCAATGTTTTGCCGCTACCTGCTTGGTCAGCGAGCAGAACGTGGTTCGCGCCTCCCCAGTGACTTGTCGTAGAGGTTTCCTTGTCATATGAGTCACTGTGATCGTGAAGGAGTATCTTGAAACTTTGCGCTTGTATGTGCGAAGGACGCGAAATGTTCATGCGGTGTTCGAGTGCATTAACTATTAATTCAGATGCTCCAATATCCTTAAACTTGGCACCGGAATAGAAAAAATATTCATCTGGATCGTCTGGCTCTCGAACAAACATTTCTGGTTCAAAATCATCTTCGACGTATTTAGCGAGCAATTCGGGCACGTATTCTCGAGTCTCAACGTTCTGGTCACTATTTATGGCGTTCCTTCGTTTGTTTTGGCCTTTGAAATCGACAAGGTCATCTTCTAGTCCTTCTAGCACCCAATCTTCAAATTCTTTCTCAGACATTTCGTTGGTATTGACTGAAATTTTGTTGTCGTCGTCGTCGTCGTCGTCGTCGTTGTCGTCGTCAAAACCTCCGGATTTCTTCGTTCTCGAAACTCTTTTAAGGAACGAAGGTGAAGGTTGAGCGAGCACGCGCATCATCGTGGGTGATGATGAGCTTTCATCGTATGTATCATCATCGTCATCATTGATATCGTCTTCAAAATTGTTATATCTACGCTGAGATTTGATTGCGCTTGAAAACGAAGGTGTTGGGACGTAATTCTTGTCAATGGATGCTTCTACTTTAACTTCGCGGTCATCTATTCGCATCCCTGGTCCGATTTCTACGCATTCCGCGCAGGATGCCTCGTCTTCAAAAGTCACGAAACCAAATCCTCTCGATTGGCCGGTTTCTCTGTCCAAGACAACGCGTGCGTTCGCGACGTAACCAAAACGCTCCATAGCTCGACCTAAGCTCTCGTCCGTCGTACTGTAGGAGAGATTACCCACCATAACTTTGAATGGGTTTATATTGCCTTCCCTTGAGTTGTAGTTGCTGTTGCTGTTAAAATTTCCATTCCTTTCTCTTATTCCTTCCCTTTGTCGACCGCCACCACCGATTCTTCCTCCTCCTCGGCCTCGGCCTCGGCCTCCCTCTCCAAAACCCGCGCTTCTTCGTTTCCCATGTCGGCGTCTGTTATTGTTATAAAAATCGCCGTCGTTGTCGCCGTCGCCGTCGTCGTCAAAGTTTCTTGGTTCGCCAAACTTTGCCGTGATGGTCGACGTTCTTTTCCCTTTGTTTCTGTGCAAACTACTACGTGGGAGTAAGCGAGGTGCGCGAAACGTCGAGAGAGACGGGTGAGTGCAGGTAAACATCTTGCTCGTTTCCTTATTATTGTTCTCGCGCGCGTGTGGAGAATTTGTTTCTTTCGTGTTTTTTGTTTTTCCACTCTGACCCGCAAAAAAAAAGTTGCTGCTTTTCCCCGGGGTCCCGTCCAAAATCGCACAACAGAACATGACCGCGCGAAACGCGAGTGATGGAAGCGTAGTTGTTTTGCACAAATGGTCCTCGCCTTCTTCGGCGGATCCTTCTCCTTCTGAGCTTTCCTTCGACTTAGAGTGCCTTAAAATCGAGACGTATTTGAGACTCGGCGAAATCCCATTTGAAACTGAAGTTTGTCAAACGCCATCCTCTTCTCCGTCCTCCGTTTTACCGTGTGTAGAGGCTGTTAACGGAGAATATACCGTTGTTGGTGGTTTGGGAGACGAAATTAAAAACGATCCGAAAGTCGCCACGTATCGTATTTTACATCATTTGAAACACGAATACAAAAATCTCAACGAAAGTTTGAGCGACACTGACAGAGCCAGAGATATTTGTTTCTCATCGGTTGCAAACAGTTTGCTCAAGGAGGCGTGCGATTATTTTACTTGGACGCACGAAGATACTTTCATAGAAAAAACGCGACCGATGTATGGGAGTAAGTACCCGTTTCCGCTTAATCGAATCGTACCAAACAGATGGCGTGAAAAGAGAGGAGTGCCGACGTGTGATGCTACAAAGGCGCGCGTCTCGGCGAGTCAAGCGTTTCAAGTCATAGAAACGATGTTGCCAGATACCGACGGAAACGACAGCTTATTCGCGCTCGGTTCACAAAGTCCTACAAACTGCGATGCAGATTTATTTTCTGTGTTATATTACGTCGTTTCTTCGAATGCAACAGACGCGCTGCGCGCGGAATTGAAAGCATATCCAAAAGTAATCGCTTACGTCGAGAACGTGAAGGAATATGTTTTAGCCAGAAAACCTTTAAATACTGAAGCTGACGAAACAAGCGCTGATGGGAAGAAAATTGATCCAACGACTTGGCGAGATGGAACTCGACGAAGGAAATCTCAAGGGTGGGAAGAAAAGGAAGAAAAGAGGAAGATGACGCCGGATGAGAAGAAAATGCGGCGGCACGCTGTGTACTCAGTTTTATTTGCTTTGTCATCCGTGGTTGCATTTGTCATGTTTAGCCCGGGAATGACAATGGTAGTGGAGATGAACGATTTAGAGCAAAATGAAGGAAGTGAAGAGCCTGTCGAAGAGGGCGACTAGAAGTAGATTGAAAACGGAACAATTTGTTCGGTGTTTATGCAAGCATGTCATAATCAAATCGTTTAAAAAAACGGAAAATTCTAATACGAATTCATCATCTCATCAGCGCGTGCGCGAATTCAATTACCGAGGTAACTTTTTCTGGTTCGACTGACGCACTTTTGGCATCAACAATATCATCGATTACGTGTTCGAGTTCGGAGAGATAACTTCGCATTTCCTCGGGTGCGATATCTCTCTTTATACTTTCTCTGAGATATTTCTTAATCCGCTCTTCGCAAACGCGCCGACGCAGTCTAAGAGAGAAGAATTCACGACTCGTCTCCCATTCGACGACTGATTTGATTGCCCTCTTGTGAAGCATGACGCCAGGAGTATCGTGTAAAGCTGCAAAATGGACGGCTAGCTGTTTCATCGTCGGCGTAAGTTGTTTTTGAAGGTGGCTACTGTATTCGAGACTCTTCGTCGTCCGTCGCATCGTCTTCACCAAATCGTCTTTTCGAAACTTAATATCAACGATACCTTCCGGCTCCAAAACGCCGCCCTTGGCGCCATCACTTGCATAGAACTCCATCTGTTCCGGGTTGATGGATGAATCAATTACTACCCAGGCGCCACCGCGCAATTCTCCACCTCGGGGTATGTAAACAAATATCGGCTGCTTGAACTCGCGCAATGCATCGACGATGCAAGCGCCGTATTTCAACACCTCTCCGTACATGTCGCGCAAACCTCCCGCGAATCCTCTCCAGTTTGCAAATATAATGAGCGGTAACCCTTCTCGGTCCATATCTCCGATCGCTTGCGCAGTTTTAAACGCGGAATCTGGGAACCATACTTGTCCAGCTTGCATTTCTTCGCCCATTTGCGCCCCAGGAAACGCCGGGTCAGCTGGTATCGTTTTGTTGACCATTCTCGTTTCAACAGCGATGCACCCTATGGGCAATCCCCCCAGTCTCGCGCGACCCGTGACAATAGTTCTGCCCCAGTCTGACATAACTTCCATGAAAGAGTTCGTATCGAAAAAGTCGTGTAAAATCTTGCGCGGATCGTAAGGCGACTTGGAAGCTGCCGGGTCAAATTTCAAAGTTCTGTGAATAGAGTCGCCGCCGTTGAGAGTATCCGTCCCTTTTTCGAGATAGTAAGGCAGCGCGCCGCCAATGCTTGCCGGTACGTACGACAGCCAATTTAAAACGGCTTTTATACCTTGAACGTCATCAGGAACAACCTTGTGAGAAACACCGTTCGACGCCATAACTTTTGGCCCACCGATTTGCGCATTTGAAGTATATACATCCCGCCCTAAAACTTTATTTAGAGCACTCGCTCCAGTTAGGATGAGAGGAGCCTCTTGGTGTTGCACAACGCGTTGACACAATCGCGAGCAATAGGCACCAATACCTACCGAGCGCGCGGTAACGTATGCGATAGTCACCGTTGATTGGTACGCCCGCGATGTAGCCGAAGCTATTTCGCCAGAACCTTGGAGACACTCGACACCTTGTCCCCCACAAATATCCGTAAGCGCGTAGCGAACTTCGTTGTTTTCGATTAAGCGCGTTCCTTTCACGCGTCCGTTTGTGCCGAGCATCTCGTAATCGTCCTCGGAAAGATAAATGTACTTGAATCCTTTGCACGGATCTTTCTCATCTATCCAACACACTTGAAATGCAGCTTTCACCGCTTCGTCAAGGCCAATGCGTGCACCAGAGTTTGCCGCGACGTAAACGCATGGTATGCCCAACTCAACTGCCAAGTCCATGGCGGCTCTGTACACGGCATCTTCGGGCGGCGAAAGCGAGCCGGACATGTGCGTTATATCATTTGACACCAATATAATTTCTCTCCCGTCGGGGTACTCCTTCGTATTCAAAGTGAGCTTCCAACAAACCATGCCGCAATCGTTATGACCGGCTGAGCGGTTCGCGGGCACAAGATTTCGTTTTTGACCGGGCAAGATTTCTAAAATGGAGCCAATCGATGAACGAGGTGAAGATGGACCATTGTGGCCCGATACACCTCCTGAGTAAGACCCGCCTTGTAGCGCGAGTTCAACAATTGACGAGATACTTCCACCTTCTTCGTGAAGAACGTTTGCAAAAATCTCGGGAAAGTCATACACGTAGGTCGACGATAGGTTTTGAGCAACCATTCTTTTGCGCTGCGTCACGTTTAGGAGGGGATGTGGATCCGGAATACCTCGATCAAGGGAAGTTTGAATCTTGAACTTTAAACCAGAGGTATTTAGAGCCACAACGGATCCAGAATCACCAACCCTTACTTCTACGCACACTACTTTCAATCGCTTCAAATCTGCAAATGCTAAATTAACGAACGAATCAATAGCGCTCTCCACGTGTAGCAAATCTAATTTGGCATCGGCGCCGACGAGATGGATAAAAACATGATTCCACGCTGTTCTATGCGATCCAACGGCAAGCTCGAGAGATCCTAAAACATCGGCCAAAACCGAGTCTTCCGGTGGTAAAAATGGTGTTTCTTCTGTTGGAATGCCGGAATCTGAATATGACGTTCTGGAGAGCCGAAGCGTAGGATTTGGCGAGAAATTTACGAGAAGTAAATCTTTATCGTACACCGCTGCCCTTAAGAAGACGCGACGATCTCTTTGCGGTTGCTTATGGCCAGGTTTTTTCGGCGTTTCTTCGGCGAGAAATACGCCAATAGAGTAATCAGAAGGTGTCACAAAGTTTGGATTTCTCTGTCGAGTTCTGGAGTTCAATTTTCCTACGCATTCAATCTTTTCGAAAGGATCGAGTCTATCAACTTCCATGTGAGAGGCTACATGGGGCCAAAAACCATTCGCGGCACGCATCTCCTCGAATGCATCTGCACCCGAAGCTGCCGTGCCAGATCGTTTAAACGCAAAGTGATGCGGGCGAGCATCCAGCGATAAAAGTGTCACGCTAACTTTAGTAATTGTACTGGTAAATGCGCCAGCCAAGTTTTGACCGGTGACGAAAGCCGCCGCCGCCGCTCGAACTTCTTTTTCATCTCTGCCAACTAATCTTGGATACGAGATTACAAAAGCTAGTTCGCGAGGACTCAAATCAGACGCTTCTGGTAATGTCGCGACTGCTTGTCCGAGAGAAGGTGCAAATAATACAATCGTGTCTGAGCCGTTTAACTTTACGCTTGTGACCGTCATATCTGTGCAACAAGGTTCCGGGTCGGCACCCATAATCTTCTTCAAATCGACCCCAGTGGATAAAAACAACGCTTCGATGGCGTCGAATCGTGCGGTTTCAGATACGCCATCGAATAACGAGTCCCAGTTGTATTGTAAGTGCGTATTTTCAATCTCTGAGATGTCGTCGTAGGATTCCAATCGCGAAAGCGTATTCTGTTTATCCAAATATATCCTTCCAATGTTTCGAGTGAGCGCTTGCGATCCCGGCGTCGTATTTGTTGATATCGTCTCACCTCCTCCGGTGTGGGAAAGAGAAGAGTCGTCTTCAGAAAAAACGGACTGTGAATCATCAATTTCGCTTCCGTACAGTGATCCGGCACTGCGTAATCCGACACGAGAATTGGAGCGCGAATGTCCGCCTACTTGTGTATCGAAAGTGTGATCGTTCAAGGAAAGATTCGTAAAAGACGCAAACGATTCTTCTCGTCGCACGCGCGAACGTTCCGCGGCTATTTTTTCGCGTCTAGATTGTCTCGAAACTTCTTGTTTTTTTACAATAATTTCGCGGGCCCGTTGCGATAGCTTTTCATATCTGTGGCCGACAAGGTTCATGCACCTATGCACCGCGGAATGACACGCAGAAACATCCATAAAACCATTATCGGCAATATAATCTAATATTTCAACTAATAATTCTGATCTGCGTTCTAACTTAGCGTGCGCGTGTGCGTATTGAGTCACTGCAAAAATATCATCACGGTGCGATTCTCTCAGGAGCATAATTGCGTCTTCAAAGCTCGCACAGCTCGAGAAAGTCTCTTCAATATCCAAAAACATTTCCATATATACCGTCAACACGCGAGCTTTTGATGCGTACAGTCCACCTTCATGTCGATCGCAGAATTTCGACAAAGAAGCAAACGTAGCATCGCGCTCTTGTATTATTTTCCGTACATTTTGCACAGCCGAAGCTACCGTGTTTGTATATCGAGCTGATTCGCTCGGAGCGGATTGCGAAGATTCTAAATCAGAAGCTATGAGACACAAGTCTTTCATAGTCTTCTCGTCTAGACGACTCGCGATTGCATCGCGCGCCTCCTCAAAATCTTCAAGGACGAGTTCTATCGTACCCAAAACTTCAAATAACTCTTCCAACGGATCGCCATCAAAGTGATACCCCTGGAGAAGTTGAATCATAGCCGCTGAATTTCTAGAAAACTTGTCCAAATGTGATCCAGTCGCGCTCACCGTGAACTTCCGCGGTTTAGATACCGGAAAGGCCCCTTTGAATGGTTTTGTGAGCTTCATAGAGCTTGGATCATCGACAACTACTGTGCACAAAACGTCCCCGGGCTCCAGTTGGCAGCCTATTTGCGCGACGTGAGTGATGATACCGGAAGTTGTCGATATTAACGGCATAACCGTCTTCATCACCTCAATTTCGCAATACGGTTCACCGACTTTACATCTTTCCCCATTTGAAACGAGAAATTTCAATAGTTTCCCCGTGGTATTCGCGCAGAGCTTCGTTGCATCGAAATCTTCCGGAAAGAAGCAAGGATATCCATCGATATGGATTTTCATCCCGACTTTGGACTCCTCTGGGTACACCGTGTACGAGCGGTTATTCAAAATGATTTTCAGGCCTCCATCAAAGAGTTGCAAAGATTCTGCAGCGAGCATTTGCTCGTTAATGTAAATGCAGAAACTTGATTTACTTCCCATGCAGACTCGCAAAGAGTACTTGATGTCGTTGTATATAAGCTCGAAAGAATGTTCACTCAAGTTTGCCATCCAGAGTTCCGGCGGAACACCTCTTCTCAAACACTGCGTGATCTGCTCCTCGAGCCTCTTATATTCTGCGGAGGCTTTCAAAACAGCTCCACACGCAATGACGACGTGATCTGGAAGTTCGGGTGAACGGTCGCCGATCGCAATCAATCCATCCAACCATGCTGTGTCATGAAGATTAGCTCTGAAATCATCTTTTTCGAGCAGAGTCATCAAATACTTTACGTTACAGTGAATTTGTCCTCGCACAGAAAATTCGGATAATGTTTGTACGAGCGCGGTTGAAGCTTCTTCTCGCGTTTCGCGATGAGCGAATACGTGTCCAAACTGCGAATCCGCGAATTGGTGGACGCCGCCTCCAGATCCAATCGAAAAATTGCCGTTTACGCCAGGCATCGTGCGAAAATGTAACTCGTGAATGGCTCCAGACGTCGGCTTAAATCCACTATCCGGATCTTCAGCAGTAATTCTGCCAGCTACACAGTGTCCGATCGGTTGAATCGGTTTCGCGGTATCGAAGTCAATCGAGCTTACGCCCATAACGTCGCTTTGCGCAAAAAACCTCCGAATGTGTGGGATTTTGTGCAACGGAATGCCCATAGCGATTTGCAGTTGTACCGCGGGAATATTTACTCCAGTAATAGTTTCGGTGACTGGATGCTCCACTTGCAATCTCGGATTGACCTCTAAAAATGAATATCTCCCGGTAACGCAGTTGAATAGATATTCCACCGTGCCTACGCCAGCATAGCCTACTCGCTTTGCTAATCGCACCGCCCCGAGCTCCAGCTCTTCGCACAATTTCCTCGGAGCGATGGTAATCGGACCTTCTTCAATAATTTTCTGATGTCGTCGTTGCACAGAACAATCGCGCCCGTACAAAGCGATCGCTTGACCATGCTGATCAGCCACCATTTGAACTTCCAAGTGACGAGAATTTTGCGAGAGTTTCTGAATAAAAATTGGACTCATCGGCACTTCTTGTTGCACTTGCTGAAACGAAACTCGTAGTTCTGCATCGTTGCGAGCCATTCTAATACCTTTACCCCCACCTCCTTCGGACGCTTTAATCATGACCGGATATCCTATTGATTCATTGATTACGCGTTCGGCTTTTTGGACGTCTTTAACCGTGGCCTTAGCCAATAAATCTTCCGGTATGGAACAATCAGTACCATCGGCGTTGTTCAAAGTCAAACCGGACCCGGACCAAGGAATGACGTCAACACCACACGATTGCGCTAGAATGTTCGCGCAAATCTTATCGCCGACAGCATCCATGGCCTTTCTCGGCGGGCCGAGAAAGGCTATGTTATGATGAGATAAGCCCTCCGGAAGCTTTGGATTTTCGCTAGCATGCCCCCACCCGGGCCAAACGGCATCGGCACCGCATCTGCGCGCGATTTTTACAATCAAATCGACGTTTGCAAAGTTATGCACGTTTGAACCTCCTTCTACGATGATGTATTCGTCCGCTAATCGGATATATTCCGCATTCGTTCTTAAATCATCCTCAGTTGCCATGCAAACCAAATGCAAGACGTCGTGTGACTTGAACGTCTCGTAGGCCCAGGAGCGTAAACTTCTGATAGCTTTCGTCGCACCAACTGTTGTATTTTGTTTTATATGCAGAACAGATGGAGTGATGTTAGTCATGATACACATACGATGTATCTGTTTCTCTGCACCGAAACAATCGCGTCTGTCACGTTCATCGATTGCGTGTAAAGAGAAAAAAATAAAGAAAGAGCTGTTTTCGCTTTGTGCGCGGGGAAAAAAAAGGGAAAAAATAATGGAATGAACGTACGTCCATTGGATGAGATGAGCACCGTGCGAATCAAGCGATTCCCCCCTCGACTGAAGACATAGTTTTCAAACTCGGCGCTCGAAGTCGACACTGTAGCAATTGAACGGAAGAAAGTAAAAAGGGTGAGTAAACGAGCGGTCAACAAAAATTTCTGCGTTCTAAATTTGAGAAAATGGGTAAAACGCTAATCCTAGCGCTTGCGCTTGAGCGCGCTCACGTCGCGAGATAAACCCATATCGATAATATGATGATGCAAGATAGGAACGAAAGAGTGTTAAGTACAGTGTAGACGTACTGTTGGAGATTTTATACGCGTTGAGTCGCACCGCTTCGCGCGACTCTTTGATTCGCACTTTCAATAACGCTTGTTTTGGTTGTGGTGGTGTATGGCTTAGTACGAGTCGTATGTGTGCAAAAATAAAATGGCGTGTTCTCCTTTTTTCCTTTTGCTTGTTTTTTCTATTTCGGAAACAAAATAATCTGCGCTAAAAAACCGACGCTGCTGTGCGTGGATAAAGGACGCGGAAACATATTCGAGCATACTCAGAAAGAAGCGGTAGTAGCGGTAATAAGATTCGGTTTACATGACTGTTGTTGTTATCAATCGTGCTCCCACATCTTCTTTCACCATTGCTCGACGGCATCATCAGCGTCATCATCATCATCGTTTTCCTCGTCATAACGACCAACACAAGATGACAACGACGAGAAAAGCAATCTTGGCTTTTGCTACGGAAGAAGAACACGAAGAGAATGGTGGAAATCTATTCATGGGGATGGATTTTGGAACGTCAGGGTGTCGCGTATCGCTCATCGATGAGCGAGGCGTGCAAAAATTTGAAACTTCAGTGAGATACACAGATACTCGCGAGGCGAACGCCACCAAAGAAACTTCTTCTTCCTCTTCTTCGATGACGGCGATTTGGGAAGATGCGTTGTGGACGAGTCTCGAAAATATTCCAAGACAAACTCGAGAGCGCATCGTATCCGTCGCCATAGACGGTACCTCCGGAACGGTTATAATTGTTCATCCCGATAGTGGTGAACCTTTATATAAGGCCATGATGTACAACGAGAAGTTTGAAGCCGGTGCGCAACATCTCGCCTCAGAGAGGTATCGAGTGCCAGACGGTCACGTCACGAGAAGTAGCACTTCTGCGTTGAGTAAACTCGCGCATTACTTCGCCAACGAAAATCCCAAACTTAATTCATACAAGCTTTTGCATCACGCCGATTGGCTGAGCTATAAGTTACACGAGATCATGGGCGTGTCTGATTTCAATAACTCTTTAAAACTTGGATTCGATCCGGGATCTGAATCCTATCCGCAGTGGATGTTAGACTTGCCTTTTGCGGAGGCATTACCAAAGAAGATGTTACCTCCTGGTGCCCGCATAGGCGTTGTTCGAAATGCTCGCGCGAAAGAATTCCTTTCGAATCCAGAGTGCGTCGTTTGTACGGGAACGACCGATTCCGTCGCCGCCTTTATAGCCTCAGGAGCGACTGAGCCCGGCGACGCGTGCATATCTCTCGGTTCGACGTTAGCCTGGAAACTTATTAGTGAAACGCGTGTAGATGATAGTAGCGTTGGAATTTATTCTCATAAGATTGGAAACCAGTATTGGTTGGTCGGTGGTGCGTGTAATACGGGTGGAAACATTTTGCGAGCATTTTTCACCAACAACGAACTCCAATCGTTGACGGAAACCATCGAGAAAGAAAACATGTTCGAGTTGAATCTATTCGGCGTTCGGGATGCGGATTTTTTTAAAAGTAACGCCGGTGGAGACTTTGGCTTAGAAGTAAACGATGCGGTGAAAAAATGCGAGAGTGAAAGGGAAACGTGCGCGAACGATGCGCTCTTTTTGTGCAAAATTTTCTCCTCGATTGCAAAGGCTGAAAAGAGGTGCTACGAAAATGCAAACGCAATGGGAGCTTCCGTGAAATTGAAGAAAGTGTACACTTCTGGCGGCGGCGCAGCAAACGTGACATGGTGTAAAATGCGGAGCTCGTGCTTGAGCAGTGATAACCCGGGTTCTACGATTGATGTTTGTGCGAGTGAATACACCGAAGCTTCCTACGGCACGGCGTTGCTAGCAAAACAAGGCTTTCGTGATAAAAGATAGATTTTGTATATTATGAGCAATACCTGTCCTGTACAATGTTTGTTTTCTAAACGGAAGACGTTTTCTTCTACGACCTATCGTTGCCAGACGTACGCTTTCTCTTAATCCCTCGGGAGAACAGTTTCTTGCGCGCCTTCAGCATCTTTCGGCGCGTCACTCTCCACGTCTACGTCTCCCCACACACTATCGCCAAACTCTTCTAAGTTACACTCATCTTTATCTTCCATGGGAACATCAGCCGTGTGCATCTCTAACTTTTCTCTGAGCATTTTTATTTTTGAAATCGAGACAGAAAAATCCTCCACGCGTCCTTTCTTGCCTTTGTACATGATCATATACGGCAACACTTTCACGCCGAGCGTTTTGCACATATCCTTGTTCTCGTCAAAGTTTATTTTCAACAGTACCATCTTCCCATCGAACTGTCGCCCCATTTTACACAATTTAGGATACAGCGCTCGACAAGCTCCGCACCACTTCGCGTAAACGTCCACGACGACGAGTTTGTCTTGATTTTCACACAATGCTTCTAATAGTTCTGGGGTCCCGTTTATGTCTTTCATATTCGGCGAAGCATCTTTATTCCACCATTCGTTTTTGGCATCTATTCTTCCCATGTTCATTTTTACCAACGAGCCTCGTCGAGCGGAAAAAATATTATTCATGTTATTGATGTTGTAGTTCATTCGTTGTTCATTGTGTTGATCCTTGTGTTGTCGTTGTTGTTGTCCTCCTCCTCCTCCTCGTCCTCCTCCCTTTAAGGTGCAGTGCGTTTGCAACGTTGTCCTTTTCGAATGTTTCCGCATCTTTGATGATGACGTTGACACGCCGGCGGAAGGCGTGTTAACACTACATAACGCCGTTTGGGGCATTGGTCTCCCTTTTTTTTCTCTCTGTTTCTCTTTCTTTCTTTCTTTCTTTCTTTCTTTCTTTCTTTCTCTATCTGTGTGTGTGTGTGCGAATCTGTATGTGAGAAGGAGACGCGCGCGCGTGAGGAGACGAGGCAATCTGATATATTCTGACTACTTGGAATTTTAACAGGCCATATAATACCGTCTTCCCATTTAATTCTTCATAATTATGAACAGTCGGCGTCTTCGTAAAATTTTCACAGCTACATAGTTTCTCAATCCAATGTTATATTCAGAACAGCTACGCCTGTAGTAAAATAAGTACCATTAATTATGGAATGGCACGCCGAAATTTAAGTAAGACGTAAGAAGAAGACGATGCCTGTCTGCTGTCAGAACGCGTGTTTACGTAGCAGAAAAAAAGAGGAAAAACAGAACCCACATCTGAAAGGAGAGGAGCGGTGTTTTGCTGCTTACTCTTCGAGAAGAAATATTAACCACGCGAAATGTGCTGCTCTATTACGGCTTATAATACACGTGGAATATTGTACAATACAACCTAATTTATCAATCACCTTTCACGACGTTTTTATCATTCTTTTTCTGAGCTGCCAATGCTGCTGCTTTCTTTGCCGCTTTCTGCTCCGGGGTTTTCCCTTCTCGCCCTGATCCTTGCCCACCCGCTATGCAGCATCCAAACAGCGACTCTTGCAACTGCATGAACCAATCTTTCTCTTCTTCTACAACGGTCCCTTCGTTCGCCGCCGTCGTAGATGGTCGTTGAATGCGACGCGTTGGAGGCGTGCTTGCCGTAGGCGTCACATTATTTTGTGCTAAAATTCTATCAATCATACCGCCAGAGATATCGAACGGATTATCTGACGCGAGTTCAAATTCTGGTTCCAAACTTTGTTTGTTACACGCAAAGTCGCCGTTCCTCGAAGATGTCGTCGTCACTGGAGTATCTTTCGACAAGCCCCACCGTTCGCGATGTTTTCTATTTTCTCGAGCAATTATAGCTTCTTTCTTTCGTTCTTTTGCTGCTTGTAAAAGTTTGTAGTCTTCCTCTGCCGTACTTTTCGAGAGTTCGGCTATTCTTTCGTCCTCTTCTTTCTTCAATTCCGACTCGATCGCTAACGCTTCTTTTTGAGCGAGTTGAAACGCCTTTCTCGCGTTATGCTTCTTCGACGTTGATGAAGCACCGACAGATCGTCCATCGGTACGTCTTGAATTCGTCCCAGTGCGTCTACTCGTGCCTCGACTTTGCCTATCGTCCGATAGCACTGAAGAGATATCGAGTTCACTCGCGTTTCTTCCATTTCCTCCATTATTTTCCACGTCGTCTTCCGGATCTGAATCGATGGCTAAATCTTCTAACGTCAGCTTTTCGAGCTCTTCTTGCGTCATCTTGTTTCCGTTTACTCCTCCTTGACCTCTTCCTCCTTCCCTTTGCGTCGCCGTGGCGTGACTATACAGCGAGGACTTTTTCGGAGTCCCAATGCTTTTTATTTTGCCCGTTTTCTCGTACGACTCTCGGTCTCTAATGCGCTCCTTAATAACCTCTTCGTCGTATTTAGCGCGCTCGTAATCTTCCTCCACGGGGTCTATCTGAGGACGCGTACCGTCGTTAGTATCGCCTCGGAACGATTGTAACGTCAACGGTGACTCTGGAGAGACATTTTTCGTGCCCTTCTCGGACGCGTCTTTTGCGTGAGCAGCGTGTCGTCGAATTCGATCGAACGCGTGAGACGTATTCTCTTCTTCATAATCACGCTCTGTCGCCCCCGCGGTGCGGTGCGACAACGGCGACGCCATTTTAGTATGAGTCGTGTTCAAATATATATGTGTATTTATTTATCGCGCTCTCTCTTTGTGTTTGCGCGTGTGAACGCGACGCCAAAAACACTAATTCTTGTGAAGAGGTCGGGGAATTGGGTTCAATTGTTGTAAAACATAAAGAGACAAATCCTTCCCTGTCGCCTGTGGCATTTTTTTGTGTTTTGCTTTTGACAAGAGTCGTCTCTTTTGCTTTTTGGAGATGAGATGAGCAGCTATTGAGATGTCGTTGGATGAAAAGAAGAGGAAAAGAAGACCACAAAAACAGAAAAAAGAAATTTCTTCTTCAAAAGAAAAGAAAGGAAGAAAAGGGATGAGTAACATCGCGTTTGCGGCCTCTGGAAGAGTGGGGCCGCCTCTCGTGCCAACGACTTCATCGACAAAGACGTTATCTTCTCCGCGGTATCGATACCGGCGCTTTTCCTTTTCTTCCTCTTCGCGTTCGATTCCTCCGTTAAAATTGCGTCTTCGTGGACGACAAAGAGACAAAAAAAGAAGAGTTTTTGGCGATGTCGTTGCACGCAGCACGAACGGAGATGAAGACGAGACGAACGGCGTTCGGCAAGAAGAGCAAGAAGAAGATGAGAGAGCAGTGGTAGAAGGAGAGGAAGGGGTCGTTACTAGTAACGCGGCGGGATCCTCGTTTCCAGTGTCCGCGACGGCTTTTGAAACTGCGACGAAAGGCACCGCGACGATGAACGAAGAAGAGGGAAAAAATGAGGGCGAAGGAAAGAAGAAGATGGAAAACAAGAACACGAACAAGAGCGAGAAAATAAAAGACGCTTTGGTCAAAGCGAAGACTTTCGCGCTCAATTTACCATTCATTTCGCATTTGCGAGTTTTCCTCGACCGTAAATCAAAATGGGAGAAACTGTACGACGAGGCGAACGAAAAGTTTGCAGACCACGAAAAGCAAGACGAGTTGATGCTCGAATTGCATCGCTTCGGACGAGTCGAAGAGATTATCGATCGTTTCGAATCGAGAAAATACGCGAGTGGACCGCGAAGTGTGGCAGCATATATGGCTGCATTGATAGCATCGCAAAGAATGGACAAATATTTCGAGCACCAGGGAGCATCTTCTTCGTCAAGGACGACGGAGGAGAACGACGACGGCAAAAAATCAGAAGATGGAGAAGGCGATGCAAAGAGTGATTTGCCGTCTTCAACCATTCCAAAACCTCCTCCACACTTGGTGAGATCTTCTACTGAGACAACATATCAACCGATGGATGTTGAAGGGGACTCACTTCCGATGCTTTTGAAAGATTTGAGCGAACGCGCGGATCCGGATAAGTCTTTGAAGATGACGCGAGCCGTTCGGTTCGGACGAGCAAGCACGCCTATTCACGTAGTCGTTGAAGGTGGCAATATCTCGAAAGTCGGGAAAGTCAAAGGTTTCTTTGGAAAGGTGTTCATGTTTTTCGGCGTCGTATCGTGTATCTCATGGACGGGCTCGTATCTCCTTCGTCGCTACTTTGCTTCGATGAAAATTACCACCGTCGTGACGTCCTCGCCTTCGTCGTCGTCGTCGTCCTCCTCGTTGGGTAAATCGTCGCCTTCGTCGTCTTCATTGCATCCACCGACTAGTTCAGGCAACGTGGGAGTAAAAAAAGATGACGATGAAAGTGACTCGGGCACTCCTTCCTTCGCTCCGAAACAATACGATAAAGATACGATGCCCGAGAAGAACAAAAAGACATTCAAAGACGTTCGCGGTTGCGATGAATGCAAAGGCGAATTGCAAGAAGTCGTCGAGTATCTTCGTAATCCGGATAAGTTTACGCGCCTCGGAGGAAAGTTGCCAAAGGGTATTTTACTTACGGGGCCTCCGGGAACTGGTAAGACTTTGCTAGCCAGAGCAGTCGCGGGCGAGGCGGATGTTCCATTTTTCTATCGCTCTGGCTCTGAGTTTGAAGAGATGTTTGTTGGCGTCGGTTCAAAACGGGTGCGACAACTTTTCGCCGCCGCCAAGAAGAAAACTCCGTGCATCGTGTTTATCGATGAAATCGACGCAGTGGGAACATCGCGAAAGTCATGGGAATCGCAGTCTGGAGGGCGTAAAACTCTGAATCAGCTCCTTACCGAAATGGATGGTTTTGAGCAAAACGATGGCATCATCGTTCTGGCGGCGACCAACTTACCGGAGAGTTTGGATCCGGCGCTCACACGACCGGGGAGGTTCGATAAAACCGTGCACGTCCCAAATCCAGACATCGGGGGACGCAGAGATATTCTCAAGCATTACTTAGACGATAAACCTATTTCGAAAGACGTCGATGTCGACGCGCTAGCCAGAGGAACTTCCGGATTATCTGGAGCAGAGTTATCCAACCTCGTCAACATTGCCGCGGTACGAGCGGCAGTGACGGATGAAACTTCAATCACGCTGAAAACGCTGGAATGGGCAAAAGATCGCATTTTGATGGGCACGGAAAGAAAGTCTGCTGTATTGAGCGAAGAAAATAGGAGACTTACGGCATATCATGAGGCTGGACATGCTTTGGTTGCTTTAAAAACAAAAGGTGCCATGCCGGTACACAAAGCGACGATTGTGCCAAGAGGTCAAACACTCGGTATGGTCACCCAGTTGCCGGACAAAGACGAAACTTCAATCTCTAGACGTCAGCTTTTAGCGCGTTTAGATGTTTGCTTCGGGGGTCGAGTTGCGGAAGAAATCATTTTTGGCCAAGATGAGGTTACGACAGGCGCTCTTAACGACTTACAACAAGCGACAAGACTAGCTCATTACATGGTTTCAGAGGTTGGGATGAGCGACAAAGTTGGCGTATTAAACGTCGGAAACCTCCGTGGGAAAGAATCTAGAGGGGCATCCACGCGCCTGGAAGAATCCGTAGACGAGGAAGTCATTGCTTCTTTGAAACATTCTCATATGCGCGTGACGAAGATGTTGAAACAAAACGAAAAGGATTTACGCAAGTTAGCAGAAGCATTGCTACAGAAGGAAACGTTGACTGGAAGTGAAATGCGCGAAATTTTAGGAATGCCTGCGCAAGAGAAGCCAGTCGAATTGGTTTCACGATTGAAGGAGGAGGAGGAAGACGATACACCGAGCACTCCGAAAGAAGACGAAAAAGTTGACGAGAAGACTGATACTTTAAAACCAGATGAAGACAATGGGGACTTGATAATAGTTGTCGTTGGTGAAACTTCAGAAAAGTCGACTTCCATGCGGAATAAATAGATAAACACTACTACTATCATGGTGTACAAGTGCTTTTGAACTAAAAACAATACTACACTATTACCTATCACTATCACTATCCCTACTACTTTTCATATGAACGTTCATCAATAGTCCTTTCTCCTCTTCTATTGTTTCGTTTTTCCGCCTCTTTGATTCCATCCGTAGAACCTTTCATAAAGCCACACTAAACCGTCGCCTTTTATTTTGAATATACCCCACGCGCCGCCAATGAGGAAATGTACAAATGTCGACTTCAGATTGCCGCCCATACTCTCAATTCGTCTTGCACTGGTTGTGATGACTCTATCCACTAAACGCACACAGCTCGTCGTATTATTTTTTTGAGTGTACCCGTATTTTTGCATTCGAACACATAAATCTGCATCTTCCATAATTGGCAAAGTCTCATCGTAACCGTTTATGGCTTTGAAATCCTCTAGTCTGCAGAATATGCCTTGGTCGCCAAACAGAAGTTTCAATCCGAGCACGTATCTTCTGGGGTATAAAATAGCCGTGTACAAATCTGATTTGAAAACGTTGTGATAGGACAGTCCCCAGTACGTTTTCTTATCATTCGTGATGAGCGAAACGAATCCTCCCAAAATAGCCTTTGCGTCTTTCATCGTGTCATCAATCACGTTCAAAATGTCCGGAAAAGGTATCGTATCCGCGTGTAGAAACATGATGTTCTTCGGATTTGATGCGAGAGCGTGGACGCCTGCATTCATCTGTCGCGATCGACCTCGTTTGCCTCGTACTACTTTCACGTTGTATTTTTCAGCTATTTTACCGGTGTTATCCGTGGAATCGCCGACAGCAACGACCACTTCGGAGGGCCGTGGTCGCAACGCTTGTATTTGCACGAGCAAAATCTCTATATTTTCCTCTTCGTTCAGTGCCGGAATGACAATCGCGCAGTCGCTCGTCTTTCTCTTCTCTATTTGCTCTCGCGTTTCTTGTTGTTTGCCATCATTTTCCTCCATGGTGTTAGTATTTACGTACGATGGCTCGTGCAATTTACCGAGCGCAGATACCACGCCTTGTCTGAAAAGTAAAACGATGAGAAGAAACTTGAATAAACTATTAAACTTGTTGCTCTCGTCGTCGTCGTCGTCGTTGTTATCTCGATTGTTCCTTCCTTCACTTCCACCAAACCAACTGCCTCCTCCTCCTCCTCCTCCTTCGTTACCACCGTTATTATCGTTAGTACCGTCGCCAATATCAATTACCACAGGTTCAAATGATGATGACGATGATGCTACTGATGCTGAGTGTGTTTTGACGAAAGAAGAAAAATTAACCACCACCAACGTCATCACCACGATTTTTCTTCGTTCTCGATGTTTTTGATGAAGACCCCGGTATTGACCGAGTGCTGCCGCGCGCGATAATAACATCGCGTTCTCTGTCCCTCTCTCTTTCCTAGTTTTATTTTCTCTCTTCTCGCGCAAACTCTTGTTATAACTCTTTCTTGATTTTTGTTTTGTAGACGACAATCGACTTCTTTTCCAAAACGAAAAATGAGGTTTCACGACCGATATAGTTTTTGAAAAAACGCCTCGTTTTTAAAAACAAAAGCTCCAAAAGGGTTTAGGGTTTAGGGTTTAGGGTTTAGGGTTTAGGGTTTAGGGTTTAGGGTTTAGGGTTTAGGGTTTAGGGTTTAGGGTTTAGGGTTTAGGGTTTA
>MDTG01108277.1_pt1 | contig 37690 bp, 32 predicted proteins | sample 811421 | NCBI WGS metagenome assembly MDTG01 (sample SAMN05326645, study PRJNA326480) | marine metagenome | isolation source: seawater | place: Pacific Ocean: South East | collected 2011
ACGTCATGTGATCCCGGCAGACGTGCCTGAGCACATCACCGCCATGGCGATGGATTTCGCCTTGCGGGCACATCAGGTCCTTGGCTGCCGGGGTGCGACGCGATCCGACTTTCGCTACGACGACAAGAGAGACCGGCTCGTGATCCTTGAGACAAATACCCAGCCAGGCATGACGCCGACCTCACTTGTCCCTGAACAGGCCGCCTTCGTGGGCATGTCCTTCGAAGACCTGGTCGCATGGATGATTGAGGACGCTTCATGCCGAAGATAAGCCGCAACCAGCCCCCTCCGAAGCGCAAGCGCGAACCGATCACTTTCGTGGACGAAGTGACCGGCGAGGAAGTGCGCGTCTCATCCGTCCTGTTCGGCTTTGTCATGCTGATCGCCATCATCGTGGCGCTGGCCGCCTGGATGGGCGGATCCATGTCGCAGATCGAAAACCGGTTTGCCGGCTTCATGGACGATACCGCCCGCATGGCCGGTGTGTCCGTCAATGAAGTCTCCGTCCTCGGCCTCGAACAGGATCCGGGCCTGCAGCAGGAAATCCGCGCAGCCGCCATGATCGAGCCCGGCGAGAACATGTTCCGCGCCGATCCCTACATCATCCGCCGCCGCGTCGAGGGCACCCATAAGGTGCTTAACGTGCGCGTGCACCGCCTCTGGCCGGACCAGGTCGTGATTATAGCGGACGCTGCCGAGCCGGTTGCCATCTGGCATGACGGCACGGAGTGGACCGTGGTCGACGGCCTTGGCCGTGTCATCCCGGACGAGCGCGCCAGCGACCATCCGGATCTTGTCCGCGTCGCCGGACGCGGCGCCCCGGAAGCTGCCCCTGCCCTCGTCATGGCACTGGCCGATGCACCCGCTGTCACCAGCGATCTTGCCATCGCGACCCGTATCAATGACCGCCGCTGGGACATGCGCCTGATTTCCGGCGCCACCGTCCGCCTGCCGGAAGATGTCGACCTGACGAGCGCGCTTGGCCGCCTGAGCGACCTTCAGGTGCGCACCGCCCTGATGCAGCGCCCGCTGAAAATGATCGACCTGCGCAATGCCGGCCGCGTCTATCTCGGCCCGGTCAACCCGCCGAACTTCAATGCGCGCGAAATCGCGGCGCGGTCCTGATGGCGAACGTCCAGTCCCGCCGGGCCCCGCGTATGGGCCGTTCGCAGACCGGCACGGTGGCGGCGCTGGACATCGGCTGTTCGAAAATCACCTGCCTGATCGGCCGCAATGACGGATCCGGCCCACGCAGCTTCCGCATCCTCGGCGCCGGGCGCCAGCAGTCTCGCGGCTTCACCGGCGGCACGATCACGGACATGGAAGGCCTGGAACGTGCCATCCGCCTCGCCGTGGAGGACGCGGAACGAGAAGCCGGCGAGCAGATTTCCAATGTGATGCTCGGCATAACCGGACAGAAACTGGCCTCCACGCTGGTGACCGCCCGGATCGCGATCGACGGACGCGAGATCAACCAGAAAGACGTGCGCCGCATCCAGGCTCAGGCGCTGGCGAAGATCCCGGCGCGCGGCGAAGAGACCCTCGCCGCCTGGCCGGTCGCCTACCGTGTCGACGAGCAGGAAGGCGTGCGCGAGCCGCAGGGCATGTATGCCAATGAGCTGAGCCTGCTGCTGTCGGTCGTCACCGCACCGAAATCGGTGGTGAAGAACCTCGTCGAATGCGTGGGCCGCGCACATATCGGCGTGACGGCGCTGATCCCCTCCTCCATTGCGAGCGGTGCGGGCACGCTGATCGACGACGAAATCGAGAATGGCGCGATCTGCATCGACATGGGCGCTGGCGTGACGGCCGTCTCTGTTTACCTCAACGGCTCTCCGGCCTGGCTGGGCCTTGTTCCGGCGGGCGGATCGCATGTGACATCCGACCTGGCACAAGGCCTCGGCACGACCTTCGCGGCTGCCGAGCGCCTGAAAAGCGTCTATGGCACCGCCAATCTTGAAGGCCCCGGCCTGGCCGAAAGAATTGAAGTTCCCCGCCTTGGCGACGATGGCCGCCTGCAGGCAACGCGCATGGAGCGCGGCCAGCTGGCAGCGATCATCGCCCCGCGAGTGGAAGAGACGTTCGAATTCGTCCGCCAGACCCTCGATTCCAGTGGTGTACGCAAAGTACTCCCCCACCGGGTCGTGCTGACAGGCGGCGCCTCGCAGCTGCCGGGCGTGCGCGACGTCGCCAGCCGCATCCTGCAGGCACCAGTGCGGCTTGGGCGCCCGACCATCGCCGAGTTTCTGGGCGAAACACTGGCAACACCAGCTTTCTCCACAGCCTCCGGTCTGCTACTGTATTCCGAGTTGGGGTTTGCGGACGCAGTCAGGGCAGCTGCTTCGCGCAAGGACGGACCTGAGTCGAGAAGCGGCGTGGTGAACAAAGTGTTCCATTGGCTCGAAGAAAATTTCTGAGCCGATTTCACTCCACTTAACTGCTTCTTAGCCGCATCACGTCATCTTGCCTCACGGCAGGGGTCCGCGAACGAGTAGAGTGAAGTGAGGGATGCAATGAATTATGAACTGAAGCCCAGGATCCTGGTCTTTGGCGTCGGCGGTGCCGGTGGCAACGCGGTCGACAACATGATCGAAGCGAACCTGCAGGGCGTCGAGTTCATTGCAGCCAATACCGACGCGCAGGCCCTCTCGCGGTCGAAAGCCGATACGCGCATCCAGCTTGGCCCGGTCACCACGTCCGGTCTTGGCGCCGGCGCGCGTCCGGAAATCGGCGAAAAGGCCGCCGAAGAATCCATCGACGAGATCAAGCAGCAGCTTGAAGGCGCACACATGGTGTTCATCGCTGCCGGCATGGGCGGCGGCACCGGCACCGGCGCAGCCCCCGTGATCGCCCGCGCGGCCCGCGAAATGGAAATCCTCACCGTTGCCGTCGTGACCAAGCCGTTCGGCTTTGAAGGCAACCGCCGCATGCACGTGGCCGAAAGCGGGCTGGACCTGATCCGCTCCCATGTCGACACGATGATCGTGGTGCCGAACCAGAACCTCTTCCGCATCGCCAATGACCGTACGACTTTCGCCGAAGCCTTCCGCATGGCTGACGATGTGCTCTATTCCGGCGTGCGCGGCATCACCGACCTCATGGTCATGCCCGGCCTGATCAATCTCGACTTCGCCGATGTCAGCTCGATCATGCACGGCATGGGCACCGCCATGATGGGCATGGGCGAAGCGACCGGCGAGACCCGCGCCCTCGATGCAGCCCGCCAGGCCATCGACAATCCGCTGCTGGACGACATCTCGATGAAGGGCGCCAAGGGCGTGCTCATCAATATCACCGGCGGCTATGACATGACCCTGTTCGAACTGGACGAGGCCGCCAACGAGATCCGCCGCGAAGTGGATGCGGATGCCAACATCATTCTCGGGTCGGCCTTCGACACCGAACTGGAAGGCCGTCTGCGCGTCTCCGTGATTGCAGCAGGCGTCGAGGCAAACTTCACCGCGCAGCCTGCCGTGGAACAGGAAACGGTCCGCCAGCCGATCGCGGCCCCGGTTGAAGATCCGGAACCCGAAATCGAAGCCGAAGCGGAAACCGCTGAACCGGCTGAAACGCAAATGGAAGACGCGCCCGCCGAGGCCCCTGCCCCGGCTGCGGATGAAGACCGTCCGACCATTATTACACACCGGCCGACGCCGGCTGAGGCAGAAGCCGCAGCTGACACGGCCCATCAGGAAGAAACCCACTACGAAGGCGCAGAAGGAGACGAAGAAGTGTCTGCAGATTCCGTATTCTCCGCCCGTCGCGACGCGCCCGTCGCCGAAAAACCGAAAGCCGAGCAAAGCGGATCGGGCTTTGCCAATCTGTTCGGCTGGCGCCGCAACACGCCGCAGGGTGAAAACGACGATGCCGCGGAACCGGCACCGATCGTCTCTTCGCCGGACGATCATCCGGAACCGGCCCCGTTCGACGATGCGGACCTTGAGATTCCTGCTTTCCTGCGCCGGTCTGCCAATCACTGACCCGCTCAGCCGGCAAGCCTGCCGGGGACGTGAAAAAACAGACAGACAGGGTTAACCTGTCACAATGAAAATCAAATAGAAACAGGGCCGTATCATATGATGCGGCCCGTTTTGTAACACGGCGAAACAAGCCGTGTTTTGCCCCTTCCGGCCCCTGCCCCCACAAAGATGTCAGGTTTCATGGGGTAGTTGTGAGTAGATTTGGCATGGAAATGCAGCAGACCATCGAGCGGCCGGCCATGTGCGCCGGCGTCGGCGTCCATAGCGGCGAAAAAGCCCGGCTGGTGCTGAAACCGGCCCCGGTGGGCACAGGCGTCGTTTTCCGCCGGACCGATCTTGGCCTGAAGAACGCCAGCATCCTCGCCCACGCAACCAATGTATCCGACGTCCAGCTCGGCACCACCATCTCGAACGGGAATGGCGTGTCTGTCGCGGTCGTCGAACACCTGATGGCAGCCGTCTGCGGCCTTGGCATCGACAATCTCCTGATCGAGATCGACGGGCCGGAAGTGCCGATCATGGACGGCTCCTCGGCGGTCTATTGCGAATTGCTGCTGCAAGCCGGCCTGAAACAGCAGACGGCGCCGCGCCGCCGCATCCGTATTCTCGAAACCATCGAAATCGTCGACGGGCCGAAGCGTGCGTCGCTGTCGCCTTCTCCTGACAACCACCTCACGCTGCGCGCCCGGATTGAGTATGACAACAGCGTCATCGGCATCCAGCAGATGGCCCTGCGCCTTGCCCCCGGCATGTTTGCCCGTGACCTCGCCTTCGCCCGCACCTATGGCTTTGCCCGCGATGTCGAGATGCTGCGCTCCATGGGCCTTGCCCGCGGCGGCTCGCTCGACAATGCCGTCGTGATAGATGACGACGAAGCGATCATGAACCCGGAAGGCCTGCGCATCGAGGATGAGTTCGTGCGCCACAAGATGCTGGACGCGGTGGGAGACCTGATGCTGGCTGGTGCGCCGATCGCGGGCGCCTATGATGCCGTGCAGCCGGGCCATGCCCTCAACAACAAGCTGGTCCGCAAGCTTCTGGAGACGCCAGAGGCCTGGTGCTGGGAAAGCGACGCCGATACCGACCTCGTCTCGCAAGCCGTGCGCGCCGGGGCCGCGATCTAGGCCGCCACCCGCAAACCCGCATTAAAAGACCGCAACACTTGTTGGACCCGGCCATATGCGGGCCCAAACAAGGTATACAGCCTGTGAAAGTTCCTTGGAAAACAGGCCGGGTTCGCGCTAATCAAAAGCGTCAAGAATTTCAGAAAGCGCGCCAGAGCCCATGAAGCCTGCCAAGCCCCTTGCCCTCGCCCTGATTGCCGTGGCTGTCAGCCTCACTGCTTGCCAGAACCGGGAAAAGCGCCAGCGCGAACTGGCCTATGTCGAACGCCCGGTCGAGCAGCTCTACAATCAGGCAGGCCGCGAGCTGGACCAGCACGACTATGAGACAGCTATTCTGCTGTTCAACGAAGTCGAGCGGCAGCACCCCTATTCCGAATGGGCCCGCAAGGCGATGATGATGACCGCCTACGCCCACTATCAGCGCCATGACTATGACGAGACCATCGCGGCCGCGCAGCGTTACATCTCCCTGCATCCGGGCGGCACGGAAGCAGCTTATGCCTATTACCTGATCGCCATCAGCCAGTTCGAGCAGATCGTCGATGTCGGCCGCGACCAGGGCATGACCGTGCAGACCAAGGCCTCGCTGCAGGACGTGCTGCGCCGTTTTCCCGACAGCAAATATGCCCGCGACGCGCAGGTGAAGCTGGACATGGTCAATGACCAGCTGGCTGGCAAGGAGATGGAAGTCGGCCGCTGGTACCTGCGATCCAACCAGACGCTGGCAGCGATCAACCGGTTCCGCACGGTGGTGAAGGATTATGACGAGACGTCCCACTCCGAAGAAGCGCTCTACCGTCTCGTCGAGGCCTATCTTTCGCTCGGTATGCGCCCACAGGCCACCGAAGCGGCTGCGACGCTCGGCTACAATTATCCGGACTCTGACTGGTACAGGATGGCTTACCAGCTGATGACGTCGGAAGGCATCATGATCGATACGTCGGCGCCGAAACGCACACTGCTGCAGCGGCTGATCCCGGGCGGCAAATAGGCCACCTCAGCCGCCGATCAGGTCAAACCATTCATCCTCGGTCATCGTCTGCACACCGAGGTCCTGAGCCTTCTTGAGTTTCGACCCGGCGCCCGGACCGGCGACCAGAAGGTCCGTCTTGGCGGACACAGACCCTGACACTTTCGCGCCCAGTGCACTGGCGCGTGCCTTGGCCTCATCCCGCGTCATACGCTCCAGCGTACCGGTAAAGACGATTGTCTTGCCCGCAACCGGACTGTCAGAGGCGGCTTTGGCCTCGTCCTGAATTGTCAGTTCGGAGAGCAAGGCCTCCAGCATCTCACGATTGTGCGCCTCACGCTCGAAATCGCAGAGCGCGTTGACCGCCGTGGCGCCGATGCCGTCAATGCCGGCCAGCGCTTCCCAGGCCTCGCTGCCCTCCCCCTCTTCAGCGGCGGAGACGACGTTTTGCCAGAACACATCCCACTGCAGGAAGGTCCGCGCGAAGAGTTGCGACGTGGTCTGTCCGACATGCCGGATGCCGAGCCCATTCAGGAAGCGCGCAAAGGGCACAGTGCGGCGTGCATCGATGGCATCCAGCAGTTTCTTCGCGGAGACCTTGCCGAAGCCTTCCCACTCTTCGAGCGGCGGCAGGCCGGCCGCCTCGATCGCGGCGGGAAGCCGGAAAATATCCTGCGGACCTTTCAGGACGCCCTTTTCATGGAAAAGCTGCACCTGCCTGGCGCCGAGGCCATCAATGTCCAACGCCTTGCGGGAGACAAAATGCTTCAGACGCTCCACCGCCTGCGCCGGGCAGACGAGACCGCCGGTGCAGCGCCGGCGAACATCTTCCTCGCCCTTGGCATCGATTTCGCGCACGGCATCCGAGCCGCAGATCGGGCACTGGTGCGGCATCTGCCAGGGCGCACCGCCGCCATCCTTCACGACACGGAGGACTTGCGGGATGACATCGCCCGCACGCTGGATCTCGACCGTGTCGCCAGGCTTCACGCCCAGGCGTGCAATCTCGTCTTCATTGTGCAGCGTTGCGTTCGAGACAACGACACCGCCAACCGTTACCGGCTTCAGCCGTGCGACGGGTGTCAGAGAGCCAGTACGGCCGACCTGAATGTCGATCCCCTGCAATTCGGTCGTCGCCTTCTCCGCCGGGAATTTGTGCGCAATGGCCCAGCGCGGCGCGCGGGACACGAAGCCCAGCCGCTGCTGCCAGTCCAGCCGGTCCACCTTGTAGACAACGCCATCGATGTCATAGGGCAGGTCTGCCCGCTTTGCCTCGACGTCGCGATAGGCGGCCAGCAATTCGTCAACCGTCCCGGCACGAACCATCAGGGGGTTGGTCGAAAAGCCCCAGTCTGCGAATGCCTGCACGGCTTCATGCTGGGTCTCGGCAAATGGCGCGCTTTCGGCCGCCCAGGCATAGGCGAAGAAACGCAATGGGCGGGATTTCGTTACCTCGACATCCAGCTGGCGCAGGCTGCCGGCGGCCGCATTGCGCGGATTGGCGAAAACCTTCCGGCCCGCCGCCTCTTCGCGCGCATTGAGCGCCGCAAAATCTGCCTTGGTCATATAGACCTCACCGCGGATCTCGATCATGTCCGGCCAACCCTTGCCGGAGAGTTTTTCCGGAATGTCGTCCAGCGTCCGGGCATTGGCGGTGACGTCCTCGCCGACTTCGCCATTGCCGCGCGTCGCGGCGCGTTTCAGCTTCCCCTTCTCATAGGTGAGGCTGAGGGAGAGACCGTCGATTTTCGGCTCCGCCGTGATCGCAACCTCTTCCTCAGCGCTGAGACCAAGGAAACGCCGGATCCGGTCGGCAAAGTCGCTGACATCCTCATCCGAGAACGCATTGTCGAGCGACAGCATGGGCGCGGCATGCGCGGCCTTGGCAAAGCCCTCATGCGCGGCGGCGCCCACCCGGTCTGACGGGCTGTCTTCCCGCTTCAGGTCAGGGAAGCGCGCCTCAATCGCCGCATTGCGCTGGCGTGCAGCGTCGTATTCCGCATCCGTCATCAACGGCGCGTCTTCCTGATAGTAAGCCGCGTCCGCCTCTGCGATCAGGCCAGCCAGGCGTTCAAGTTCGACCGCGGCCTCGTCGCGCGTCAGGTCCTCGACCGGGGTCGCCTCGCTCATACATCCTCCAACAGCCTCCCGGCGGCTGCCCGTGCCTCTTCGGTAATCTCGGCGCCGGACAACATGCGGGCAATTTCTTCCTGCCTGTCCGACTCATCTAGCCCGCGCAGGCGCGTGCCACCAGACTTGCCCCTGCCCTTTTCCACAAGCCACTGCGACCGCGCGGCGGCGGCCACCTGCGGGCTGTGGGTGATCGCAAACACCTGACGCGTCCGGCCAAGCCGAATCAGCCGCTCACCGATGGCCGCAGCCACCGCGCCGCCGACGCCCTGGTCGGCCTCGTCGAAGATGAGCGTGCCGGCACTGCCAGCCTCGGCGAGGGCACATTTCAGCGCCAGTGAGACGCGGGCAAGTTCGCCGCCCGAGGCAATCTTGCGAAGCGGCCCGAAGCCCGCGCCGGGATTGGTCTCGGCATCGAATTCAACCCGGTCAGCGCCATGGGCCCCGCCCTCATCGCCGAGCGGGGTGACGGAGACACGGATCACGGCGCGCCCAAGCTTGAGCGGCGCGAGCTCTTTCACGATGGCCTTTTCCAGCTGGGACGCTGCCGCCTTGCGCGCCGCAGTCAGCTTCTCGGCTGCCGCGTGCCAGGCAGCGTTCGCGGCGCTCTCGGCCTTGCGGGCCCGGATCAGGGCATCCTCGCCTGCCTCGACCAGGTTCAGCCGCTCCTGAAGGGTTTCCAGCACGTCCGGCAACAGGTCCGGATCGACCATGTGCTTGCGGGCCACGGCGCGCAGCGCGAAGAGCCGCGCCTCGGCAGACTCCAGCGCGCTGGTGTCGTGCTCGACCAGGCTTTCAAGTGCGGCAATTGCCGCTTCGGCCTCCCCGGCTTCGATCAGGGCGCGCTCCAGCGCCTCCGCCGCGGCCCGGGCGGCATGGGCGAGCGGATGGTCTGCCCCTTCAAAGCCTGGCAGGCGGCAGATGCGTTCGGCTGCGCGGGAGGCTTTCGACAGCGCCGTCTCGATCTCGGCATCGGCGAGTGCCTCTTCGGCTTCGGCGATGGCCTCAGTCACGCGCTCGGACTGCATCAACCGGGTCCGGGTCTCGGTCAGGCTGCCTGCCTCCCCGACCTGCGGGGCCAGCGTGTCGAGTTCCTCCACGGCGCCGGCCAGCCATTCGCGCGTGCGGAGGGCTTCTTCGGTTTCTGCCTCCAGCCGTTCGCGTGTCTCACGCGCTTCCACTCTGGCCGCATGAGCCGCAGCGCACGCCTCCAGCAGGTCTTCATTGCCTGCGAACAGGTCGAGCATCTTGCGATGGGCGGAAGGCCGCATCAGCGCCGAAGCGGCGTGCTGGCCATGGATCTCCACCAACGTCTCGCCTGCCTCCGCCAGAAGAGCCGCGCTCACCGGCTGGTCATTGATGAAGGCCCGCGCCGGGCCGTTGGCGCGCACGATGCGTTTCAGGGTCAGCGTCTCGTCCGGGCTTGCCTCAAAGCCATGCTCGGCGAGCACGTCCCAGACCGGATGGCCTGGCACGGCGGCAAATTCTGCCGCGACGCTCGCCTGCTCTGCCCCGGCGCGGACAAGGCTCCGGTCTGCTGCGGCGCCCAGCGTCAGGGCCAGTGCATCGAGAATGATGGACTTGCCGGCCCCGGTCTCGCCGGTCAGCGCGGTGAAGCCGTCGCCCGGCTCGATATCGAGACGGTCGATCAGCACGAAATCACGAATGGACAAAGCAAGGATCATGATTGCACTCCCAACTCTACGGAGTGCGTTCCTATCATGAGAACAAAAACAGAACAAATAGAATCTGCACGGACGGCATATCTGGCAGATTTCGTCTTTGCCCTCTGCCCGGCCACGCTTTCAGTATAGCCTGTCAAAAAGGGCGAAATTCAGGGAGGCCGCAAACATGATCGATTACACAGGCAAGGTGGCGCTGGTCACCGGCGGGGCGTCTGGAATCGGCAAGGCGCTGGCAACGCAGCTGAGCGAACGCGGCGCTGACGTCGTGATCGCAGACATTCAGGAAGACCTCGCCAAGGAGGTCGCCGCAAACCTTCCCCGCCCCGGCCTTGCCATCCGCTGCGACCTGTCAAAACCGGAAGCACCTGCCCCGCTCGTGAAAGAGGCGTTTGATTGGAAAGGCCGTTTGGATCTCGTCTGCGCCAATGCCGGTATCGATCGGCACAAGCGGATGACGAAAGAGGATTTCGGGCCAGAGACGATGCGCATGTTTGAAGTGAACATGTTTGCCCCCTTCCGCGTGGCGCAGGCCTATGCCGCCGTCCTGAAAGACTCGGGCATGCGGGGGCGGCTAATGATCACGGGATCTGAAAACTCCCTCAGTCTGCCGCACGCCGTGAAGCGCGCCCATATTGGCGCCTATGGCGCGACCAAGCACGGCGTGCTGATCATGGCGGAATGGCTGCGTGAGGACCTTGGCGGCGAACTGATGGATCTTCATGTGCTGATGCCGGGCGGGGTCTACACGCCGCTGATCGCCAGCGGCATTCCGGATCCGGCGATGATCCCTCCGGAGTTCAACGTCATCATGCCAGAGCAGTGTGCCGAGATCGCCCTGAAGGGCCTCGACCTCGGCCTGTTCTACATTCCCACCCATGCCCATATCGGAGAGGACATCCGCCCGCGCTTCGACGGCGTGCAGGATGCCCTCACACAATTGGGCCTGACCTAGGCCTTTCCCATCCTCGCGTCCGTGCCCGTCTCCTTGTCCACCCGGCGGCCATGGGCCCACCAGTTCTCGAAATTGGTCTCGACGATGCTCATGCCAATATCCTCGCGGCGGAGGCCGGGAGATTTCACGAGATTGTCCGCAATCGTCTCGAACAGGCGCTGTTTCACAGCGGCCGGCCGGGCATTGAACGACAGCCGGATCATCAGGAAGTCCGGGCTGCGCGGCATACCGAAATAGTTCGGGTCAAAGATATAGTTCTCTTCTTTTTCAAGTTCGTGCGTGACCTGGAAATAGTCGTCTTCCGGCAGGTTCAGGACCGACATCATCGCCTGATGGATGCTAGCCGAAACAGCCGCCCTGTAGGCCTTGTTCTTCCCGGAACGCATCCAGACTTGAATCATTGGCATGGGATTTTCCTTTCTCTTTTGACCCGCAGTTGACGGATCGTTTGCCGAGACTAAGGTGAACATCACACCGCAAACAGGACTAGGATTATCATAGGATAAAACAGGCCCACCCTGAGATGCAAACCACGACGCGCCCCCCGCTTCGCCATGCCAGCAACGAGCTTGGCCAATTCCTCCGCTCCCGGCGCGAGGCGATCCGGCCGGAGGCGCTCGGCCTGCCGGAAGGCGGACGGCGTCGCACCCCGGGGCTTCGCCGCGACGAGGTGGCCGAGCTCGCTGACATATCTGTCGACTGGTACATCCGGCTGGAACAGGGCCGCCCGGTCACCCCGTCCCGGCAGACCGTTGACGCCATTGCCCGGGCCTTGCGGCTAGACATGGTCGAGACGGCCCACCTCTACGCCCTCTCCGGCATCGCCCTGCCCCAGGGCGCCACGGACGAAACTGTTCCGCCTACTGTGCAGCGCATGATCGACCGGCTGGCACAGCCAGCTTATATCACTAACAGGCTGGGCGATGTGCTGCACTGGAACACCGCGGCCGCTGCCTTGTTCGGGTTCGGCGATGTCGCGGAGGAAGACAGGAATGTCTTTATCGGCATGTTCCTCCGCCCCGCCTCACGCACGCTGTTCGGGACAGGCTGGGAAGCCGAGGCAAAACGCATGCTGGCCGAATTCCGGCCCGTTCATGACATCAACGCCGCCGACCCCCGCTTCGTGAAGCTGACGGCCCGGCTGCAGGCAGAGAGCCCTCTGTTCGCGAAATGGTGGCGCCAGCATGGCATCAAGGCCGGCGGGGCCGGGCGCAAGACGCTCTACCCGCCAGGCGGCGGCAGGACGAAATACGAATATGTCGCCCTTCAGGTCATCGAAAACCCGGCCCTAAAAACCATTATCTATTACGCCGTCTAGATCCGCTTCGTGGCCTCTTTCAGCCAGGCTTTCACATCGTCCGGAAGTTTGCGGTTCAGCGATTTCCAGACCTGTTTGTGATAGTCGTTGACGTATTTTCGCTCGTCCTTCGTCAGGACTTTCACGTCGATCAGGTCACGCGCAAGTGGAGCAAAGGTGAGGTTCTCGAAGCCCAGCATGTCGATCTCGCCACCCTCAATGGGCGCGGCCGGCGTGACATATTGCAAATTCTCGATGCGGATACCGTACTGCCCTTCCCGGTAATAGCCGGGCTCGTTCGAGACGATCATGCCCGGCATCAGCGGCACATCGTTCCACGCCTTGGCGATCCGGTGCGGGCCTTCATGCACGCCGAGATAAACGCCGACGCCATGGCCCGTGCCGTGCTGATAGTCGAGCCCGGCCTGCCACAACGCATGGCGCGCCAGTACATCCAGATGCGTGCCCGTCGTGCCTCGCGGGAAGCGCACGGCGGCCAGCGCGATATGGCCCTTCAGCACCAGCGTATAGTGGCGGATCATGTCGGCCGTCGGCTCACCAATCGGCACGGTACGGGTGATGTCCGTCGTCCCGTCCGGATACTGACCGCCGGAATCGATCAGGTAGAGCGAGCCGCGTTCCAGCGTCCGGTTGGAGGCTTCCGATACCGTGTAGTGCGGCAGCGCGCCATGCTCCACGGCGCCGGAGATTGACGGGAAGGACAGATCCTTCAGGGAGTCATATTCATCCCTGAAATTCTCCAGACAGATGGCTGCCTCGATCTCCGTCACCTTGCCGCTCTGGGCTTCGGTATCCAGCCAGTGCAGGAAGCGTGTGACGGCCACACCGTCACGAATATGCGCGGCGGTCGTGCCCTTGATCTCTGCTTCGTTCTTGCAGGCGCGCGGCAGCGCCACCGGGTCACGCTGGCGCACGATTGTTCCGCCGGCAGCTTTCACCGTGTCGAAGAACCAGGCCGAAGCAAGATCCGGATCGAGGCTGACCGTCTTGCCGGACAGCTCACCCAGCCCTTCATCGATTTCCGACAGCGGACGGACGGTGACTGTATTGCCAAGATGCTTGCGCAGCTTCGGCGAGACTTTCGCCTCGTCGAGGAAGAGGTCTGCCGTGCCGTCCTTGTGCAGGATCGCCCGGCCGAGCGGCAGCGGCGTGCACATCACGTCCCCGCCCCGGATATTGAACGCCCAGGCCAGCGAAGACGGCGAGGTCAGCACGGCTGCATCCACGCCGTCTTCTTCCAGCGCCTTGCCGATGTCAGCGCGCTTTTCGTCATGCGCAACGCCGGCATATTTGACGTGATAGGGTGCGACCTCCGCCATGGGCTGCGGCGGACGGTCCGTCCAGGCCGTGTCGATCGGGTTTGCGTCGACAGCGACCAGTGCAGCGCCGGATTTCTTCGCAGCGGCCTGCAGCAGGGTCACATCATTCGGGCTCATCAGGCGCGGGTCATAGCCGACCTTTTTGCCGGAGAGTTTCTGCTTCGCCAGCCAGCCAAAGGCGCCCGGTTCGGGGATTGCCTGGCGCTCCCACAGATCCGGGTCTGTCTGATCGGCGGCCTGGATCGTGTAGCGGCCATCGGCAAAGATCACGGCCTTGTCGATGAACACAAAGGCCGAGCCGAACGAGCCGGTGAAGCCCGACACCCAGGCCAGGCGCTCATTCGCATCCGGCAGGTATTCGTTCTGGTATTCGTCGTCGTGCGGCACGTAAAAGCCGTCGAGGCCCATATTGCCAAGCTCTTTGCGAAGCAGCGGAAGGTGCGCGCGCCCGTCCTGGGGGCCGCCCTTGATATCGAAGGTCTGTCTCATGCCGGAGTCTTACCGCCGCGCCTGCCCCGAGGAAAGCGCATTTGAGCTATGCATTTTAGCATGCACTTTTAAGAACTTTGCCTCTTTTTTGTTTACCTCGGAGGCCTATATGGCGGCCCTCTGAAGTCATTCTTCTCGAAAGAGTGGGTTCAGAAAAAGAACGCACGAATAAATATCGCAAGAACAACGAAAGCAAAACTTATGAACACCGATCTGGTGACTTCCACCCGCACCGACACCGCCGAAATTCGCGGCACGGAAGTCAAAGACATCACCCGCGCCATCATTGCCGGCGAAGCCGTGCAGATGCCGGTGAACCGTCCGCGTATCCTGGCTCGCCGCATGGCCCGCTGGGCACGCCGCGCCGCACACGCCTGATTATCCCTGGGGCCTGCTTCCTCACCTCCTCCTGAGCAGGCCCACCCCTTAGTGTAGCGTACACTTCTCCCGCCCATCCTCCCTGGGATGCGGCGGGAGATTTTTATTTGGGGACCCTCTGCTTCAGCCAGGCTGGCGCATGACGAGCGTTGACCAGCCATCCTTGCGGATGCGGCGTTCGAACAGGATACCATGGCCCTCGAAGGCCTGGCGCACCTGCATGGCCTGATGGTGCAGCAGGCCTGAGAGGATGATCGTGCCGCCGGGCGCGGTGAGCCGCGCAATTTCCGGCGCGAGGCCGATCAGCGGCTTCATCAGGATATTTGCAAACACCGTATCGTAAGGCGCCGCCTGCCGGATGCGCGGATGGCGCGCGCCGGTGACATGCATGGCCGTGAAGCCGGTGACATTGTTCTTCTTCGCGTTCTCGTTCGCGACGGGCACGCTGTCGAAGTCAATATCGGTGCCGAGCGCCATGCTCGCCCCGGCCTTCAGCGCAGCAATCGCCAGCACGCCCGAACCGGTGCCGAGGTCCAGCACTTTACCGATGGCGCGGCGGCGGCGCACCCCGTCCAGCGCCAGCAGGCAGCCGAGCGTCGTGCCATGATGGCCCGTGCCGAAAGCCGGGCCTGCCTCGATCAAGACGGCGATCTTGCCCGGCGCATGCCGGGCGATGGCATGACTACCAGCGACAAAGAACGGACCGGCGGAGACCGGCGGCAGACCTTCAAGTGACATCGTCACCCAGTCGCGCTCGATCACTTCCTCCACCCGCGCGTTCAGCTCCGGGCTGGTCTCCGCGATGAGGGCGACGCATTCGTCCGCCTCGTCCTGCGTTTCCGCAAAGGCGTCGAGACGCCAGATGCCGCGCCCGTCTTCCTTGCAGTCCACTGCGCCTGCAGGCGACGGGTCTGCCCAGGCCAGGGCATCCCATGCTGCTTCCACCGGCGCCCGCGCGCCTCTTGCCGATATCTGGTACATCAGCGGCGCTTAGCAGGGCCGGCGCCCGGGCTCAATAACGCATGTTTTTTAGCGCTGCCCTTGGAATCCCGCGGGAGATTACATATATTGTTATTCGATAAGAAGGAGACCCCGGGCCATGAGCCTTTCAACCGATGACATGATCCTGATCGAGCAACGCGTTGCCAATGAGCGCAAGAGTGCCGGTGCGGCCTACCTGCTCTGGTTCTTCCTCGGCTTTGTCTCGGCCCACCGGTTTTACCTCGGCAAGCCGATCAGCGCGATCCTGCAGATCCTGTCCTATTTCATCCTTGTGGGCTTTGTCTGGTGGTTCCTGGACTTCTTCCTGATCCCCTCGATCATCGAAGACGATCTGGACGATAAGCGCTCGCGCATGGCCGGCTACCTGCGCCGCCGCGGACATTACGCCTACTAGGCGAATCTGCCGGAGCTGCGCCGCTATGGCCCTGTAGCGGCGCGGAAATTTTGCCTGTAGTCTCCCAGACAAAATAAGTGTTGGGAGGCACGCATGTATCAGGTTTCGCTGACGGAATCCTATTTTCCGGCCCATGGAGGCCCGGAACCGGCCCCCCGGACCATCGGCGACATGCTGCGCGCCTCCACCGCGCGCCACCCGGACCAGCCCGCCCTGAAAGCGCTGGATTATGATGGCGCGGTCCTGCGTACCTGGTCGTACAAGGAACTCCTCTTCGATGCCGAACGCCTCGCCCGGGCGCTCGCCAGCCGCCACGAGGAAGGCGCCCGCGTCGCGGTATATGCCAACAATGTACCCGAATGGGTTCTGCTGGAACTTGCCTGCGGCCTCGCCGGCATCACGCTCGTCACGGTGAACCCGGCCTACCAGAAGCGTGAGCTGAAATACGTGCTCGAACAGTCCCGCTCCGAAGCGATTTATTATGTCGCCGACTTCCGGGGCAATCCGATGCAGCAGATCGCAGATGAAGTCTGCAACGAGATCCCGGCCATCCGCCACCGCATCCTGTTGACTGATCACGCCGCCCTGTTCGACGGCGAAGGCAGCGGCGAGCTGCGCAATCCCGGCCCGCTGGACCCGACGCAGATCCAGTACACATCCGGCACGACAGGCTTTCCCAAGGGCGCCCTGCTCCACCATAACGGCCTCGTCATGAACGGCATCGAGGCCATGAAACGCGCCGGCGTGAACCAGGGCGATGTTTTCGTGCACCACATGCCCCTCTTCCATACGACCGGCTGCGCCATTCTCGTGCTGGGCGGACTCGGCGTCGGGGCGACCCTGCTGCTGGCGCCCATGTTCGACCCGGCCATGGTGGTGAAAGTGATGGAACGCGAGCGCACCAAATTCATCCTCGGTGTGCCGACCATGCTGGTCGCGCTGATCGAGGAAGTGGAAAAGTCAGGCCGCGACGTCTCCGCCACCCGTCGGATCATGTCCGGCGGGTCGATGGTGCCGCCGGAACTCTGCCGCAAGGCCCGCAAAGTGTTCGGTGCCCCGATCCAGATCATCTATGGCCAGACCGAAACCTCCCCTGCCCTGACCCAGGCCTGGTATGAAGACAGCGAGGAAGACCTGACCCAGACCATCGGCCAGCCTGTGCCGTATACGGAAATCTCTATCCGCGATCCGGCCACCAATGAGGTCATGCCGATTGGCGAACAGGGCGAGATCTGCGCCCGCGCCTATTCCGTCATGCTCGGCTACAACGATAATCCGGAAGCAACCGCCGCCACCATTGATGAAGAGAAATGGCTGCACACCGGCGACCTCGGCCGCATGGACGCGCGCGGCTATGTGAAGATCACCGGCCGGGTGAAGGAGATGATCATCCGCGGCGGCGAAAACCTGTTCCCGGCAGAGATCGAGAACGCCCTGCTGGAGCATGAGGCCATTTCCGAAATCGCCATTGTCGGCATTCCGGATGAAAAATGGGGCGAACAGGTCGCCTGTTTCATGCGCGGCAACTCAAAGCCGCACCCGACGGATGCGGAACTGAAGACCTTCATCCGCGAGCGCCTGTCGCCGCAGAAGACGCCCGCCTACTGGATCTGGGTCGACGACTGGCCCCTCACCGGCTCCGGCAAGATCCAGCGCTTCAAACTCGCCGAGGCCTTCGAACAAGGCGCCTACACCGATCAGGTGGAGTAGGCGCCCGCTTCAGTTCGACATGTTCAGGACCTGAACGGTGAAGGGATCCGCCGTGGCCCCCAAATTGGATGTCAGCAGCACCTGGCCGGAGCCATCTTCAGAATAGAATATCCGTGAAGCCAGAACGGGATACAGCGTACCGCCTATGGGAACGTCACGTATGTCGGCGACGGAGTTCCGGGTGAGGGTCTGATCGTCATAGAACGCGACCTTTCCATTCAGGCTCGGCACGTTCGTCGAATTCCCGATGACGACCGCCCATTCGCCGGTCTCGCTGGAGTGATCCGCCCAGGCCGCGAAGATATCGTCCTGAATCGTCTTATCGAGCAGAAAATCCTCGAAATAATCACTTGAGACGGTGAAGAGCTTGCCGGTCGCGGTCAGCATCCGCGTCCCATCTTCGCTGAACCAGATATTTCCGCCCAGTTCATCCTTGTCGACACCGATCGTTTCTAACCGGAGCGACTGGACAGGCAGAGTCGTAACGTCATATTTTCGGAGAATGGCGGGCACTTGCCTCGTTGAGACTCCATAAACCCAGCTTTCCAGTGGATGCATGCGAAGCACCGAGCCGAGCGACAGACCATAACGGAAGTAAACCTGGTCAGCGGCAAAATCGACCGTGACGAGCGGCCCGGTCTCGCCCCGGTCCGTATTCGTGTGCGCCCGCCCGTTCCGGTCCAGAACGATATCGCCCCAGTCCGATGAAATGCCGGCACTATCGACCACTTCTGCAGTTTGAAGGTCGACGAGAACCAGACTGCCGGAAAGGGATAGTGCAGCCATCTGGCCATCTGGACTGATTCCGACCCGGTAAGCCTGCCGCTCAAGCGGAACGATCTTTTCTGAGAAGGTAAGAAGGTTGACGAGATGGAGGGAAGACTCCCCATCCACGACATAGGCAAGCGTCGAAAGAGATTTTGAGTACTCAGCATCGAGAATATCTCCCGGCAGCCGGTAAAATAAGGCATCTTTTCCTGGAGAAACCAGAATCTCGACCTGCCGGGTGACCTGATGGACGCCATCATTCACCGTCACTTCCAGCGTGTACTCCCCCTCCATGGCAGGCGTCATACGGACGGCAGCCGTGTCTGTATTTTCGAGCGTCGCCCATCCCGAGGAAGGTTCGTCTGCAACGCGCCAGCTATAAGTCAGAGGCAGCCCCTCCGGGTCCAAGGACTCGCTTGCGTCGATGGTCACAGCCTTCCCGGCATATGTTGCAGAATATTTCTGTACCGACACTTCCGGCGGCAGGTTCGCACCCGCCGGATAGTCCAGCGCCGTCACCAACATGTAGTGGTCCACATCTTTTGTCGGGTGATCTTTAGCCAGAATACGAAGCGTAAGATCTGTCTGGCTGGCGGTGATGAATCGCGCGACCAGCTGGTTTCCGCTTGACCCATACTCCAGCGGAAGCTCGATCGTATGAATCAGCTCATAATCGCGGGAATCGTAGACTTCGATCTTGCTCTGAAACTCTTCATTCGGCGGCCCCAGCACATACCAGTATTTCGTGATCGGACTATAGGTCGCGCTCTGGACACCGCTCAGATTGTAGATCCACCCGATGGGAGTCATATCGGTAGCCGGATCATCGGAAAGCTGCATGATCCGGCCGCAATAGGCCATGAGCGCACTTCCATCTCCCTTCATCCAGCCTGATCCACAGAGGCCGCTCGTGGTTGTCGACTCACGATAGTCCGAAAACTCTCCACCCGAGACCGTGTACCGGCCAAGGACATTCGGAGATATACCAGCCATGACATACAATGTGTCACCAGAGGGGTGCAGATTACCGCGAAGGGCCGGATACCGTCCCGCGGTCGTTCTAACTCGTCCAGTTGCCATGTCGACAGACACAAGATCGGTACTGCCGCCATACAGACCTGGTATGTAGGCAATTCCCTCATCGGATACCACAAAGTCTATGGGATTGACGTCCAAAGGCCATGTGGCGATGACCTCGGCTTTGTCGAGATCGACAAAGCTCATGGTATCAACGCCTTCCACCGCAGCAAGACTTCCGTCCGGTGACACGGCCACATTGCTCGCAGGCACTGGAACGGAAATCAGTTTCGGTTCACTCTCCCCCTCATCGAAAACGGCGATTTTATAATCAGAATCGATTGGATGATTAAGCTCAACGACCAGCCGGCCGCCCCCAGGCTGCAGCCCTAGCCCCCCATAACTGGATGGCAGTTTACGGATTGAGAATTTGCTGGCGAAGATCGCAGGAATATCCGTCACCACCGTATCGTACCCGTCCGATACGGTCAGGGTGAACCCGTACTCTCCCTCCACGTCGAAAGCGATCGTTTGGGTGACGCCGTCATATGTGGCACCAGCCGTCACTCCCGCCGGTGCGGTTTCCAGGGTCCATGTATATGTCAGCGGCTGACCGTTGGGATCAGTCGTCTCAACCGCCGTCAGCTCGATGTTCTCTCCGATCGCGGGCAGCAAAAGGGACACATCTGCAACTGGCACGGGCGCATCGTTTTCAAGAGTCACAACAATCGTGTCATGTCCCGATGCGCCCTCGGGGTCTGTGACTGTCAGTTCGATTTCATAAGTCCCGGGCGCCTGCGCCTGAAGCCTTGGGGCCACCTGTGTCGCATCGTCGAATTGCGCGGCCGCCCCATCGGGTTCTGAAAGGATAACCCACTCAAAACTCAATTCATCGCCATCGGGGTCCGAGCTCTGGCTGCCATCCAGTTGCGTGCCGTTCGGCTCAATGTGGGCGGAAAAATCGTCGCCGGCGACAGATACGGGAGCCCGGTTTGGCGGAGGCGGCGAAGGAGCTGGCGCAGGTGACCCCGATCCGGTACCGCCACCGCCACCACACGCGGATACCCACATCAATGCCGCTATCGCCGCAGCAAACCCCTGCCTCGCCATTTCATCCCTCCGTAGCAGACGGCAAGTTCTGCAATGACGGGCTCAACAGCAACCCATAATTGCAGGAAGCGGCGGATATTTCTTTCAGAAATCGCCTGTCCGGCGAACAGCCAACCCACAACATCCCGGTTCAGGCGCAATGCCTTTTTCAGCTCGAAATGGGATATATCCGGAAAGTTGCCATGACGGGGGAGTCGCTGGCGGCGAAGGCGTCGGGGACAATCCTGCGCGGCGACTATTCCGTCTCTTCATATTCGCTTGCCTCTGGCGCCCTTCCCCGCCAACACTCCGCCCATGCTGAAACGCCTGATCCCGGTTTTCGCCCTGATCGCTGCCTGCCAGAGCGCGCCCGCTGAGACCGTGCCGGAGCCGGCCGCCGCGCCGGAAGACAGCGCCTGGCGCCCGGTCGATCCGGAGAATCTGATCCTGTTCGATCTCGGCCAGAACGGCGCGATCTATATCGAACTGCTGCCGGAAGCCGCGCCTGCGAACACGGCGGCCCTGCGCGAGGCGGTGAGGACTGGCTATTTCGACGGCGAATATTTCTACCGGGTGATCGAAACGCATGTCGCGCAGGCGGGCCGGGAGTTTGATGAACGCCTGAAAGATGTGCCGCGCCTGCCGCTGGAAGCCGAGCGCGAAACCAGTACGGCCGGCTTTGATCCGCTGGGCAGCGGGGATCTCTACGCCGCGCAAGTTGGTCACCGGAAGGGCTTTCCGGTCGCGCATCAGCGCGGCGGCGAATGGCTGCTGAACTGCCCGGGCGCCATCGGCATGGCCCGCGATGAAGGGCCGGACACGGCCGTCACCGAAATCTACATCCCCCTGCTGCCGCGCCGCTATCTCGACCGGAACTATACGATCGTCGGCCGCGTGATTTCCGGCATGGACACGGTAAACCGCCTCGCCCGCGCGGAGCCTGCGACGCCGGAGGAAACCGCGATCCTGTTCGGCGACGACCCTGTGGCCGCGGCTGATGCCGCCAGCGCCCGCGCAGACAAACTCGCTTCGAACAGGATCATTGCGGCCCATGTCGCCGCCGATATGCCTCAGGAAAACCGCCCCGCCTTCGAGGTAATGAAGACGCCGAGCCCCGACTGGGATGCCCTGAAAGAGAGCAAGCGCGATTATTCTTCGATCAGCGCCTTTGTGAGCACGCCGCCAAAAGTGCTCGATATTTGCACATTACCGGTGCCAGCGCGCCCAATTTTTGAGCAATAACGACCCGGTTCGCGAAGGGTTAACCCAAATTGCTTGGCGGGCAGGCAGACCCGCATCCTGTTTTGTCAGCAAACCAATAGACGCGAGTGGAGGGCAAGTTCACGCGCGTGAACTTAAGTGAGGGAGCTGACATTGGGGTTCAAGACAATTGCGGCACGCTTCGGCGTGCTCTCGCTGCTGTGCGCGGCACTTTCTGCGCCGGCCTTTGCCGACATGACGGCCAATACGGGTGACACGGCCTGGATCCTGACGGCGACGGCACTCGTCCTGTTCATGACCCTGCCGGGCCTTGCCCTGTTCTATGGCGGCCTGGTTCAGGCGAAGAACCTGCTCTCGGTGTTGATGCAATGCATGGCGATCGCCGCGCTGATGAGCCTCGTCTGGCTCGCCTGCGGCTATTCCCTCGCCTTCGGCCCGGGCGATGGCGGCATCATCGGCGGCTTTGCGAAATCCTTCGCCGGGGGCGTCACGGCAGCGCCGCTGGACGGGCAATCCATTCCCGAACCGCTCTTCATGATGTTCCAGATGACCTTCGCGATCATCACCCCGGCGCTGATCGTCGGCGCGTTTGTGGAACGGGTGAATTTCGGTGCGATGCTGGTCTTCTGCGCGCTGTGGCTTCTGCTCTGCTATGCGCCTGCCGCGCATTGGGTCTGGGGCGGCGGCTGGCTCTCCGGCATGGGCGTGATCGACTTTGCCGGCGGCATCGTAGTGCACACGACGGCCGGTGTGTCCGCGCTCGTCTTTGCCCTGATCATTGGCAAGCGGGCCCATTTCCCGAAGGACATGCATCCGCCGCACAGCCCCGGCTTCGTCATGCTGGGCGCGGCCATGCTGTGGGTCGGCTGGTTCGGCTTCAATGCAGGCTCTGCCCTTGGTGCGAATGGCGATGCAGCCCGCGCCATGCTGGTGACGCACACCTCCGCCGCCACGGCATCGCTTGTCTGGATGGGCATCGAATGGGTCAGCTTCCGCAAGCCGACCCTGGTGGGCATCGCGACCGGCATGGTGGCGGGCCTTGCCACGATCACCCCGGCGGCAGGCTCTGTCGGCCCGGCCGGGGCCATTGTCATCGGCGCGGCCAGCGCATTCGTCTGCTATGGCGCCGTCGTGCTGATCCGGCAGAAGCTGCAGATCGACGACAGCCTGGACGTCTTCGCCGTGCACGGCGTCGGCGGCATTCTGGGCAGTCTCGCCCTGCCCTTCCTGGCCGCCTTCGGACCGCTGGCGCCGGGCCTGTCAAAACCGGTCTTCGTCCAGTTCGGGGTCCAGCTGCTCGGCGTGACGGTCGTTGCCGTCCTGTCGGCTGTGGTGACCGCGGGCCTGCTCTATGCGATCCGCACGGTGATTCCGCTGCGCGTCTCGCCGGAGGACGAGGAAGCCGGGCTCGACTCCGCCACCCATGGCGAAAGTGCCTACCACCAATAGGCGGCCAACAAACGACACGGCCCCGTAACTTGACAGGGGCGGCGGGGCGCAGCACGCCTGAAGACATGCCAGAGACTGCCCCGCCCCCTTTCGAGACCGCCCCCGGCCTTTCCGGCCTGACGGGCATCCGCCACGGCTTTTTCGGCCGCAGGGGCGGCACCTCGACCGGTCTCTATACCAGCCTCAATGCCGGGCCTGGCTCGAACGATGATCCGGCCGCCGTCGCCGCGAACCGCGAGATCATCCGCCAGGCCATGGGCGCGGACGCCCTGCTCTCCTGCCACCAGATCCATTCGGCCGACGTCGTCCACGTCACCGAAGCCTGGGACACAGACCGCCCGCAGGCCGATGCCATGGTCACCACGCTGCCGGGTTTTGGCCTGTGCATCCTGACGGCGGACTGTACGCCGGTCCTGTTCGCAGATGCCGAAGCCGGCGTGATCGGCGCGGCGCATGCGGGCTGGAAAGGCGCCATTGGCGGGGTTCTGGAAGCCACGGTCGCCTCGATGACGGAACTCGGCGCTCGGCCGGGACAGATCCATGCCGCCATCGGACCGACCATCGGCCAGGCGAGCTATGAGGTCGGCCCGGAATTCCGCGACACCTTCCTGGAGGCCTCCCCCGCCAGCGAGCACCTGTTCGTGCCAGGCAAGGGAGACCGCTTCCATTTCGACCTTCCGGCTTATTGCGCAGCCAGTCTTGCCGCCATGGACATTGGCCACGTCGGCAATCTGGGCCTCGACACCTGCGCGCTGGAAGACGCCTATTTCTCCAACCGCAGGCGCAATCACCGCGGCGAGCCGGACTATGGCCGAAATGCCTCAGTCATTGTGCTTGCACCGTAAAAAGTTGCATTCAATGCCAGAGTCCGGTTGCGACTCGCCGCTCCCTGTTACAAAAGCGTCGCCATCCGGGGCAGTACAGGGGCTAAAGCCGACATGAAACTTCTCGCCTGCAACGCGAACCGCCCGTTGGCTGAAGCCATTGCCGACTATCTGGACATGCGGCTGACCCGCTCGGAGGTGAAATCCTTCGCCGACGAGGAAATCTTCGTCCGCATCGATGAGAACGTCCGCGGCGAGGACGTCTTCGTCATCCAGTCGACCTCCTTCCCGGCCAATGACAATCTGATGCAGCTGCTGATCATGATGGATGCGCTGAAGCGCGCCTCGGCCCGCCGCATCACCGCCGTGATCCCCTATTTCGGCTATGCCCGCCAGGACCGGAAGACCGACGGCCGCACGCCGATCTCGGCGAAGCTCGTCGCCAATCTCATCTCCACCGCCGGCGCCGACCGCGTCCTGACCGTGGACCTGCACGCCGGCCAGATTCAGGGCTTCTTCGACATCCCGACCGACAACCTCTTCGGCAGCCCGGTGATGATCGACGACATCAAGGAACGCTACGGCAAGGACAAGATCGTGGTCGTCTCGCCGGACGTCGGCGGCGTGGTGCGCGCACGCTCCCTCGCCAAGCGGCTCGACGATGCCGACCTCGCCATCGTCGACAAGCGACGCCCGGAAGCCGGCAAGTCGGAAGTCATGAACATCATCGGCGATGTCAGCGGCAAGCGCTGCATCATGCTGGACGACATGTGCGATAGCGGCGGCACGCTGGCAAACGCTGCCGCGGCCCTGAAGGAGCATGGCGCCAAATCGGTCGCCGCCTATGTCAGCCACGGCGTCCTGTCCGGCAAGGCGGTGGAGCGGATCGAGAAATCGGTGCTGGACGAACTGGTCATGACCGACACGATCGCCCCGTCCGATGCAGCGAAAAAGTCGAAATCCATCCGTATCCTGCCGATCGCGCCGCTGCTGGGCGAAGCCATCCGCCGCATCGCGAACGAGGAAAGCGTCTCGAAACTCTTCGATCGCTGAAGTCTATTTCCCCATCGCGGGCGATACCGGACCGACACTGAAGACATGGGTGTATCGGTCGCGCTCTCCGGTACAGTAATAGGTCCGGTCTTCAGCCACGTAGCCCGGCGCTGTTGGCGTGAGTTCGCGTAAACCGAACACCCCATCCGGCGACTGGTTCCGGGCATATCCGCCCCTGTGCGACAGATAGACGGAGGCGGTCGGCATCTTCCGGACGATGATATTGCCTGCAGCCGCTTCCCGATACGACGTGATCTCTCCTTCCGTGGGCATGTAAGAAGCGCTGTCCATCACATCGAGACGCGTGTGTGCGTTGCCGGAGAACATCATGAGCAGGTCGCATTCCACCATCTCGCACGCTTCGACTGAATTCAGCCCCATGATGATATTTCGTAAGCCACGTTGTTGATCGATCTCCGGAGGAAGGCTCAATTCCGCTGCACGGGAACGGGCTTTGGGGGCGGGCCTGGCCATATCTATCGCTCTCACTGTTACATCCGCCCCCGCAAGTTTCAGCGCGCGGAGCTGCAGCAGCAGGTTCCGCATGGCTTCGGAGGTACGCCCATCACGGGTCGAACGCCGGGCAAAGACGTCCAATGCCGTCACTTCATCCGGCGCGGCCATCATGGCATCCAGATCAGGCTGCCAGTTCGCAGGGTATTCAAGAGCGACCACAACCCGCCGGTCGCCGCCGGCCGCCTCGGCGACCGCGTCCCCAAAGGCTTCGGGCATCTCCTGTGTGCCATGATAATCGCCGAAAAGGATTGCCTTGTGAGCGGCGGCGAGGTCTTCGAAAGACACGGCCTGCCCTTCCGCGCATGTGGGCGCTTCCGTTTCTGCGGTTTCCGCTTCTGCGGTGACAGCCAACAGGGCCAGTGCCGTAAGGCTCAGGATTGTCCGCATGTTCCGGTTGCCTCCCTTTTCTACCGAAACTTTACGTAACAAAATAACAACCGTCCAGTTGTTTCCTGTGGCTAGCGCCTCTCGGCATCCCAGCCGGATGGAATGGCAGCGCAGCCCGCGAGCCGCGCTGCCACCCTGAAAGCCGCAGGTCCTGTCGGGGTTACTCGATGCAGAATTGCATCGGGTAGTGCACGCCCTTGACTTCAACCGGCTTGCCAGACGCATCGAGTACCGGCTTGAACTGCGCATGGGTCAGTTCTGCGCTCGTAGCTTCGAAGGCGGGGTCGGAACAACGCGCGACGGCATTTTTCGGAAAACCTTCCGTATCGAGATCGAACAGCACATCACAGGCGGCACCGTCGCCCGCCTTTGCCGCTTCGGCCGGATAGGCGATCAGAGGATAGGCCAGCGCTTCCGGGGTCCAGTCCGGCGAGAGCATCACGCCCGCAGCTTGGTTGGCGGCACGGGCGGCTTCCTGCCGGGTAGTCCACGCGGCAGGCGCCGGCGTATTCTTGAACCACCCGTCCAAGCCCTTGCAGCGGTCCGGCCTGTTGGACGCAGGCGACGGGGGCGCCCCCCCGGCTGCCGGGGGAATCGGAGGCGCCGGTGCCGCAGCAGGCAGTGGGGCAAGGTCTGCCGGAGAGGCCGGAACGGCTTCAGGGGCCTCCGGCGGGGCGGGCGGCAAAGGCGCTTTCGCGCCCGAGTCCGAGAGGATGAACAGGCTGTCGGCCAGCACCAGCCCATCTTCCGCTTGCGGATCGAAGTAATTGCCATTGCGGAGCACCTCGAAGTGCAGATGCGGCCCTGTCGCGACACCTGACTGGCCGACCTTGCCGATCACATCTCCCGGCTTCACGACATCGCCCGGCTCCACATCGATGGCGGACAGCTGCCCGAAGCGTAGAACCGTTTCCCCGCCTACCATCAGCTGGACGAGATTTCCGTAGCCCTTTGACATCTCCGCCACGGTGACCACGCCATCCGTCGGGGCGTAAACCGGCGTGCCTTCCTCTGCAGCGAGATCCACCCCGCTGTGCATTTTCTTTTCGCCCGTTGTCGGATGTTTGCGCATGCCGAATGCGCTGGTCAGGCGAGCCTTGTCCAGCACTGCATGGCTGTAGAACAGGGTTTCGCCCGGCGCGGCAGCGGCGCCCTTGATCAGCATGCCCTGGGCGAGGGCCAGCGGGGCGGCGCACATCAGGGCGGCGGCGAGCACCAGCCCCATGCGGCGCGGGCGGGGTTTTTCTGTCAGCAATTGGTTGAGACGCATCTTCAGATTTCCTTTCTTCCGGAGGATGAATGCCGCCACAGGCAGCACCGCCTCATCGCGCGATACGCGCGCAGCAGACGTCAGGGTCCGGGCATAGGCGATCGGGTCGCCCGTCAATTCGACAGTCTCCTCATCGACAACCGCTTCGCGCCAGAAATCGAGCTGGCCACGTATCCACCAGGCAAAGGGGGAGAACCAGAACAGGTCCGCCACAATCCGCTCCAGGGGTCTTGCAATCAGGTCCCCGCGTTTCAGGTGAACCAGTTCGTGGACGACCACTTCGCTCGCCCCTCCCCCGCGGATCAGGGCGGCGGGCACATAGATGGCGCGTTTCAGGATACCGGCCAGGAATGGGGCGCCGCGCGGAATGACAAAGACACGCGGCGTGCGGGAAACGCCGACCGCTTCCGCCCAATGGCCGATCGGACGGTGTGTGCGCATGGCGCGCGCCTTCAGCCGCTGCAGACGGAGCTGGCTGATCCCCCACAGCAGGAAGCGCACGGCCCAGCCTGCAGCCACAGCCCAGATAATCAGTGTACCAATGTCTGGCAGTTTGACCCCGGCGGCGGGCGCGGGCATGGCAACGCCATCCTGCGGGGTGATCATGATCGGCTCCAGCAAGGGCAACTCGCCCAGCGGAACGTCGACCTCTACGGAGAAGCCCGGCACGACCAGTGCCGCAGCAAAGGGCGCCAGCAACGCAAGCGCCGCCCCGCGCCAGATCGCCTGCGCCACTTTCGGCGAGGGCTGTTTGCGGCAGATCAGGCTGGCACCGGCCCAGACAGCCGCGCTCCAGCCAAGAACGAGAAGGATCAGACCCAGCGGGCTCATGACTTGCCCCCTTTCGTCTCATCCTCGGCGGCGTTGATGATGGCGTCCAGCTCGTCCAGCTCGGCATCGGACAGGTGCGGGCTTTCGGCAAACAGCGCCGCCGGGATCGGCCCGTCCATGTCGAGCACCTGTCTGGCAAGGTGGCGGACAAGCCCGCCCAGCGTGGCGGTGCGGTCCAGCACGGCGGAAAAGACGGCCATGCCATGCATGTCCTTGCGGTCCACCCACCCCTTCTCTTCCATCCGGGCGATCACGGTGCGCGTGGTGGAAGGCTTCCACCCCTGCGCCGGGCCGACGGCCTGATGCACTTCGCGCGCACTTTGCGGCCCGGCGGACCACAGATGCTTCAATACGATGAGTTCGGAGGAATTGGGCTGGGACATGGCTTCACCTGTGCCGGGGTCACTATCAAGGTCACCGACTCACTACATTTGTAGCGCACTCGCGTCAAGTGACATGTGCGCACAAGCAAACGGCCCGCGTGAAACGGGCCGTATAGAGGGTGTATAGATGGTCTTTAGAGGGTGTTGATGAGGGTCCGGAAGCGGACTTATTCAACCGTCCAGCCGCGCGGTGTGCGGCGGGCTTCCAGTGTCACGGTCTCATGGCCGGCATCTTTCGCCTGGCGGCGTGGGCGGCGTCCGCCAGCAAAGCGCATCACCAGCGCCGCAGTTCCGATCAGCACGCCGGCGATGGCGGTCATCACGGCAACGATGCCTGCGGTCAGGACCAGCATCATCCCAATCATCACCTGAAGAAACAGGGCAAATCCGGCGCGAAGGGCGGCGGCGAAATCAAATCCGGCGGGATGCGGGGCTGTCTGTGTCATGGCAATTCCTTGTGCCCTTTCAACATGGCGGCATCATGGCCCCCCGTCAACGCGGCGCAGGCGGCACCTTACAGAAACTTATGTTTCGCTCAGGAATCCTGCCGGATCAGCAGGCCCCGCTCGGTGCGGATCTGGGCATAAGCGGCTGTAATCGCGGCCGCTTTGGCGTGGGCGGCATCCTCGAATTCACGCGGCGCGCCCATCTGGATCACGCGATCTGGATGGTGATCCGCCATCAGCCGGCGATAGGCCGCGCGAATGACACCAAACTCGGCATCATGCGCCACGCCCAGCACGTGATAGGGATCGTTCCGGTCGGGGCCCATATGGGCCGCCTTGATCCGGCGGAAGGTGGCTTCGCTGAAGCCGAATGCCTCCGACACATTCTGCAGATAGGTCAGCTCGTCCTGTGTAATGACGCCATCAGCGCCCGCGATCTGGAACAGGCCGTCCATCACGCCTTCCAGCAGGCAGGGCCGGTCGTGATAGCGCCGGCCGATCCGGCGCGCATAGCCTTCATACCCGCGCACTGTCTGGCGGGCGAGATTGAACACCCGGCGCACATTGTCGGCCTCTTCCGGCGGGGCACGGAAGACGCGGGAGAAGACCATGATCTCCTTGTCGGAAACGGTGCCGTCCGCCTTGGCGAGCTTGGCGCCAAGCCCAACAACGGCGGCAGTAAAGCCCACATCGTTCGGGTCCGGCGCGCAAGGGATCTCGCCCGGCTCGCGGGGGTCGTCGTCATGCGCGATGTCGGGATCAAAAAGGCGTTTGCCGCCTTCGAGTAGTCGCGTCCACAGGCTCATCGTTGCCGCCTTATAGCAGAATTTTCAGATCTTGGGAGGCCGCGTTGCTGACAGTTCTGTGAAGCGGGCTTAATGAGTCAGGCCTCCGGCGGCCTGTCGCGGGCCGCTACGGCGGCTTTAAGCTCGGCCATCTCCTGTTGCAACTGTTTCAGAACGGCCAGGATCTCGTGCCGGGCATCGTCGGCCTCTTCGCGCTCTTCCTCGAACTCCTCCTCCAGATCCTCAAGCCCTTCTTCCAGAACGGCTTTCTGCTCTGCCGCCAGAGAATCCACGACCAGGGCGATAAACAGGTTGAGGATGGCAAAGCTCGCCACGAAGATGAAAATCAGGAAGAACACCCATGCCATCGGATGGCCGTCATCGATGACTTTCTGCATCACTTCGAACCGCCAGCCATCCATGGTCATGACCTGGAACAGCGACAGGGCCGAGCTCGGCAGGTCGCCGAAGAGCTGGCGCACTTCCTCGGTTTCGGTATTGCCGAACATGTTGGTCGCCATGACCGCCGCGACATAGGTCACCAGCGCCAGCACGGCGACGATGGCGCCCATGCCCGGCAAGGCCTTCAGAAGCGCCTCGGTAATCCGGCGCATCACCGGCACCACATGCAGGAGGCGCAGCACCCGCAGCACCCGCAGGGCCCGCAGAACGCTGAACGCCCCGCCCCCTGGAATCAGCGAAATGCCAACGACGATGAAGTCGAACCAGTTCCAGCCGCGCCGGAAGAACTGGAACCGGTAGACCACCAGTTTCAGCAGGATCTCCACTGCGAACACATAGGTGATCCCGCGGTCGATCATCTCCAGCGCCAGGACCACACCGACGGGCAGCGAATGCCGATAGGTCAGGATGCCCAGGATCACCGCATTGAAGATGATGAGGCCGGTGATGAAGCTGCGGAACCAGGGCCGCTCAATCGAGCGTTCCAGGGCGAAATTCGCCGTCTCCTGGTCGAGTGTCGCTCGCTTCATGCCGGTCCCCTGATCCTGCGGCCGCACAGGGCCACTGATCGCTTTTTGCCGTCAAAGCGCTGGCCTGCCAAGCCGGAGGCATAAGGTCATTTCATGGCAGACCGAAGACCTCAGCCGGCCGACGTGGTCGTATCCGAGACGATCTTCCACTCGCCGCCCATCTTGCGCAGGACAAGCGTATAAAGCCCCCAGGGCGTCCCTTCGCGGCCTTCCAGCTTCCACCGGCCATGCGCGACCGCGGCATCGGGGCCCAGCAGCACGATTTCATAATCGTCGGTCACCAGCGTGCCCATCGTCTCCGGGCCGCCATAGGTATTGTGGTAGCGGGCATTGGTCTCGTCCCAGCCGCGCGTCACGTTGCCGCCGGACGCAAAGCGCAGCTCAGGCGACTTCCAGTAGCCTTCCATGAAGGCGTCGATGTCGCCCCGGTTCCACGCTGCATCCTGCGCTTCCAGCAGCGCCGTGATCGCTGCGGTTTCAGCATCGCTCTGCGCATTGATGGCCGAGATCGGCGCGCCATCCTGCGTGGTACATGCCGCAAGCGGCAGAAGGGCGATGGCAGCGGCGGCGAATAGCGGTTTCATGGGAAAGCTCCGGCAGAGAGTGGTGTCCCGAAGCCTAGTGCGCGCCGCAGCGGGCGGCCAGCCCCTTCCCGTGCCGGTTCCCTGCCTTCTCAGTGATTGCGGAGCATCAGGCCCGCCGCAACGAGCCAGAGCCCGTTGGACAGGAGGTCGATGCCCAGAAGCAGGCCCAGCAAGGTCGCGGCGGCTTCCGGCAGGTTCATCAGGACGAAGACCGCCAGCAGGATCGAAATCGTGCCGCCGACCACCAGCCATATCCAGGGCCGGAACGGGCGCAGATTGGTTCCCGCCAGGACGAGGATCACGCCTTCCAGCATGAAAAGGAAAGCAAGGATCAGCGTCAGCGAGACGAGCCCGCCAAGCACATTTGTCGCCAGCATGACGCCCAGCAGGATCTGCAGCACGCCAAGCCCCAGATCGAACCAGGACAGGCCGAAGGGCGAGCGCAGCGTGAAGGCCACCTGCATCACCCCCAGAAGAATGAACAGGAAGGCCACCAGCTGCAGCACAAATACCGAAGCAGCATAAGGATTCAGGAGGGCGAACATGCCGCCCAGAAGCGACAGCACGCCCATCGCCACATAGAGCCGCCAGTGTCCGCCAAGCCCCTTGGGTCTTTGACTATCCATTTACAGCTCCTTCTTTTGCGATGCGTGCCACACGCGCCTGGCGCCACCATTCCACGATGCTGAGCAGGACCGCAACGCCGCCCAGCCAGAAGGTGACAATGAAAACCGGATAAAAGCCATTCGACTCGATCATCGCCCCGAGCCAGGGCCGGCCGAGCGTCCCGATCAGCATGGTCAGCGAAGCAAGCAGTGCGTACTGAACCGCCGCAAAGCGCGGATTCACCACGGCGGTGAGATAGGCCGTCATGGCAACCAGCGCGAATCCGCCGGCAATGTTCTCGGCGAAGATTGTGATCATCAGCCGGGCCAGCCGCTGGCTGTGGTCTGCCGGCAGGGCGATCTCCTGCGGCTGGAGTTTCGCCGCAAAATCCGCAAAGGCGATCAATGGCCCATCAAGATGGGTCACCGACAGGAAAGCATCGACGGCATGTGCCCCGTGGGCGAGGTCTGCATAAAGCAGGTTCGTCGCCGCCGCCACGACGCCGCCGACGAAAAAGACCGGCATCCGGCCGATGGTTGCGATCAGTGTCGCCCCGATCAGCGAGCCCAGAATGGTCGCGATCACGCCGAAGAATTTGGAGGCGATGGCGACATCGTCCAGCGTATGGCCAAGCGCATCGAGATCGCTGCGCAGATAGAACGGATAGGCGAACGAGCCCCAGACGGCATCGGTGAAACGATAGGTCAACGCCAGGGCGAGCACGAGAATCGTCCACCAGCGCAGGCGGTAGATCAGGTCCATCAGGGGGTCGAAAATGGCGCGGAACAGGGTCGCGACCAGCTTGCTGCGCCGGCTCTGACCGGGCGAGAACAGCGGCGCATCGACCGCCACCCCCTTGTTCCGGACAAGCAGGAATGCCGCCACGACGGACGGCACGATCACGGTCAGGATGACAATGATCGGCCCCTGCTCCGACACGAATGTGCGCGAGGAGATGTCCGCATTGAAGCCGAGCCGCATGACCGCGAAAGAAGCAATCATCGCAAAGGCCGTCGCCCAGCAAGCCGCGACGAACGCCACCGCCGGCGCGGCTTCCCGCCCCGGCACGGATGGCAGGAAGCTGAGCCGCGTCGTGTGCTCGTGCTTGTTATATTCAGGCTCCGGCGCCAGCAGGCTGCCCAGGACGGTCAGGCCGACAAAGCCCGCCATCATCACATAAGCGACCGACCACCCGCCGCGCGCTGCCACAAGCAGCGCAATGAAGCCGGAAATGAAGCCGCCAGACTTGTAGCCGAACTGATAGAGCGCCGACATCAGGTCCTTGTCTTCTTCAGACCGGGCCACTTCGATCCGCCAGGCGTCGAGGATGATGTCATGCGTGGGGCCAAGGATCAGGATCACGAAACAGATCAGCGCCACGAGGCCGATATTCTGAGGCGGATTGGAGAAGGCCAGCACCGCCAGCAGCACGGCAATCGAAGCCTGGCAAAGGATCAGCCAGGACCGCCGCCCGCCGACACGGATGAATGGCACGCCATGCGGCGTCTGGAACAAGGGCGCCCAGAGATATTTGAATGAATACCCGATAGCGACGAGCGACAGGACACCGATCGTATCCGTGTCGATCCCCTCCTGGGTCAACCAGGCCGTCAGCACGCCGACAATGGCGCCATAGGGAATGCTGGCCGCGAAAGCGAGGATCAGCATCGCCGCCATGCGGCGGTCTTTCAGGGCCCGGAAAGCGCGCGCCGCCCGGGAGGGCTTCTTCACCGGAAGCGCGGCATTGCCGCTCATGCAGCGCCGGCCTTTCCGGCAGCGCCAGTCCATCTGATCGCGAGGGTCCGAAGGGCCTGAGGCTCGATCGGCTTGGCCACCACATCATTGGCCCCGGCCGTCCTGGCCTGGCGTTCGATGTCTGCATTCACTTCGGCGGAGACCGCTATGACCGGCACGTCCGAACCGCCGGCGCGCAGCTGGCGCATGGCTTCGAACCCATCCATTTCGGGCATGCGGAGATCCATCAGGACCAGGGCGGGATTCATGCTCTTCGCGGCCTCCAGCGCTTCTATACCTGTTGAAGCGACTGTGACGGTAAATCCGGCCGATTCCAAGGCGCGCCGTGCAATCATCGCATTGACCGGATTGTCGTCCGCGATCAGCACGCGCCCGGCCCCGGTCAGCTTCTCGGGTTCGTCGACCGGCAGACCGCCTGTTTTGACAACATAAATGCGCTCGATCAGCGACGAGGCTCTCAGCGGGCGTACCAGCCAGCCGGCACATCCCATCGCCTTGAAGCGCGCAATGGCGCCCCGGTCTTCCGGCCTCAGCACGATGAGCGCCGGCGCCTTGCGGGCGAGCGCGCGCACCGTTTCCTCCGGCTGTTCCGCCCCGATCAGCAGCACATCGACCTCCGGCGGCACATGGCCGGACGACACATCGATCCGCACAGGCCTGGCCGAGGCATTGATCAGGGCTGCCGCGGTCGACAGGCAGGTTGCCGGCGGCAAGCCCGCGATTCCCACCACGGCGTCGAGCACCGGCAGGTCATGCGTCGGCGGCAGGTCTGCCCTCTTCAATGGGAGAAAGACAGAAAAACAGGTGCCCAGACCGGGCTCTCCGGTGACTTCGATCCGGCCGCCCAGCAGGTCTGTCAGGCGCTTGACGATGGCAAGGCCAAGCCCGACGCCGCCATCCTTGTAGGCGTCCTGCCGGCTTGTCTGACGGAACGCTTCGAACAGACGCTCGCGGTCTTCCGGCGCAATGCCGGGCCCGGTGTCGATGATCCGGTATTCCAGCCCGTCTTCATGCGCGCAGATGTCGAGCAGGACTGCGCCGCTTTCGGTAAATTTCAGCGCATTGCCGACGAGGTTGAACAGGATCTGGCGGATACGCCCCGCATCGCCCGAATAGGACGGCATCGGCAGGACCGAGGCACGCGCGGCAATGTCCAGCCCGGCGGCATGGGCGCGCGGGCTCAGCAACTCCATCACTTCCCGGCCGAGCCGGACCGGGCAGAACGCCTCGGTTTCCAGTTCGATGGCAGAAGCATCGAGGCGCGCATAATCGAGCACATTGTTCAGGAGATCGAGCAGACGGGAGCCGCTCAGCCGGATGGCTTCGGCATATTCCCGCTGGGCCGGTTCCAGTTCGGTTTCCAGCAACAGCGACACCGTGCCGAGAATCCCGTTCAGTGGCGTACGGATTTCATGGCTCGCGGCAGCAAGGAATGTCTCTTGCGGGCGTTGTTCGCCCGGCGGCAGGGAGGACTTGGTCATGGCCGTATCCTGCAACAGACGCTTTAGGATTTGTTTAAATCCGGCACGGGTTTCGAGGGCTGATTCCTAACGGGCCATGGCCTCTGCATTGACACCCTCGCCCTGCCCGGCCGGACGCTGGCGGTAGGACAGGGCTTCAGCAATGTGTACGCGGCGTACACCACCTGATCCGTCGAGGTCAGCAATCGTCCGGGCGACTTTCAGCACGCGGGAATAGCCTCGCGCCGTCAGGCTCAGCCGGGCGGCAGCATCGGCCAGCAGCGTGGCCCCTGGCTGGTCGGGCCGGGCGACCTGTTCCAGTTCCGGCAGCGGGGCGTCGGCATTGACCGGCCGGCGCGTGTCATCCCCTGTCTCACCGAACCGGTCGGCCTGAACATCCCGCGCGGCCGCTACACGGGCGCGGGCTTCCCTCGTGCCTTCCGTGGGTGGCGGCAAGGCAAGGTCCACCGCCGTGACAGGCGGCGTGTCGAAGTAAAGATCGATCCGGTCGAGGAACGGGCCTGACAGGCGGGACTGGTATTGCTGGGCGCATTTCGGCCCGCGCGTGCAGGCCGCCGCGCCGGGGCCGCCTCCGCACCGGCAGGGGTTCATTGCTGCGATCAGCTGGAAGCGCGCCGGATACCGCACATGCCGGTTGGCCCGGGCCACCACGGCCTCTCCGGCTTCCAGCGGCTGACGCAAACTGTCCAGCACATGCGCCGGGAATTCCGGCAGCTCATCCAGGAACAGGACACCATGATGCGCCAGCGAGACCTCTCCCGGCTTGGCCTTGATCCCGCCGCCGACCAGCGCCGCCATGGAGGCCGAATGGTGCGGCGCCCGGAAAGGCCGCGTGCGCGATAGACGTCCGCGCTCAAGAAGGCCGGAAATCGACTGGATCTGCGAGACTTCCAGCAATTCCCGCGCACTCAGCGGCGGCAACAGTCCCGGCAGGCGCTGGGCAAGCATCGATTTGCCCGATCCCGGCGGGCCGCAGAACAGGAGATTGTGGCCGCCCGCGGCTGCAATCTCCAGCACACGCTTGGCCCCCTCCTGCCCTTTTACATCCCTGAGGTCAGGACCGGGCGGCGGCTCCGCCAGCAGGCCCGCCTTGGGCGCTCCGATCGCCTCGCGTCCGGTGAAATGATTGATCAGGGCGATCAGGCTGCGCGCGGCAATCACGCTGCCCCCGGCCCAGACGGCTTCCGCTCCGCAGATTTCCGGGCAGATCAGCCGCAGATCCATAGACTCTGCCGCCATCGCAGCAGGCAGAACCCCGACCGTTTCTCCAAGGCCGCCATCCAGCGAAAGTTCCCCTATGGCGGCATAGCCCTCCAGCTGGTCGGCCGGGATCACCCCCATGATCGCCAGCATGGCGAGCGCGATGGCGAGATCATAATGGCTGCCCTCTTTCGGCAGGTCTGCCGGAGCGAGGTTCACGATCACCCGTTTCGGCGGCAAAGCGAGCCCGAGCGATGCGAACGCGGCGCGTACACGTTCCCGGCTTTCGCCCACGGCCTTGTCCGGCAGGCCGACTATATGAAAGTTCGGATTTCCGCCCGTGAGTTGCACCTGAACATCGACAGGCTGAGCCTCGACGCCCTCAAAAGCAAAAGTGGTGACCCTGCAGACCATCGCCCGTTTCCCTTCCAGCGGGAAAAGGGTTAACACGCTGTTGCGAACAAATAAAGAACAAAATTGATCTCAGGCCGGGGCGTGATCTTTCACGGCGTCCAGCGCGGCATCAAGGACATCCAGTCCGGCGCCCGCACGCGGGGCGCGTTCGGACAGGGTCCGCCGCCAGAGGCGCGCACCCGGGCGTCCGTTGAAGAGGCCCAGCATGTGCCGCGTCATGCCGTGCAGGCCGACGCCCTCTTCCAGCCGCGCAGCCATGTAGGGGCGGTAAGCCTCCAGGGCCTCGAAAGGCGAGCACGTCTCCCCTTCCCCGAACAACGCGGCATCGACTTCGCCGAGCAACGCTGGTGTCTGGTAGGCAGCCCGGCCAAGCATCACGCCATCGAAGCGCTGCAAGTGTTCCGTGCACGCCGCGATGTCCACAATGCCGCCATTGAGGATGATTGTCAGGTCTGGCCGTGCCGCTTTCAGCTCTGCAACCAATTCATAGTCGAGCGGCGGGATGTCCCGGTTCTCTTTCGGCGAAAGCCCTTTCAGCCAAGCCTTCCGGGCATGCACGGTGAAGACCTCGCACCCGGCGGCGGAGACCTTGTCGACAAAGGTGAACAGTGTTTCGCGGGCCGGCAAATCGTCGATGGCGATCCGGCATTTCACCGTCACCGGAATGGAGACGGCTGCTTTCATCGCCGCGACACAATCTGCCACGAGGTCCGGCTCGGCCATCAGGCAGGCGCCGAACGCGCCGGACTGCACGCGCTCGGACGGGCAGCCGCAATTGAGGTTCACCTCGTCATAGCCGAAGTCTTCGGCGATGCGCGCCGCCTCGGCCAGTTTGTGCGGTTCGCTCCCGCCGAGCTGAAGCACGACCGGGTGCTCGGCCTCATGAAAGCCGATCAGCCGCTGGCGGTCGCCATGGATCACGGCATCCGCCGTCACCATTTCCGTCCACAGCAGCGCCCTTTTTGACAAGCACCGGTGAAACGCCCGGCAATGCCGGTCGGTCCAGTCCATCATGGGGGCAACAGAAAATCTATAGACTTGATTTATTTGCATTTTTTCAGTATTTTCAAAGGGCCAAAACAAGAACGTGTGCACTTTTTTGGACCAATTTGCACACGCTTGTACCGGTTTTGATCTGTCTGTGCACACGGAGCGCACACGAAATGGC
>MDTG01092915.1_pt1 | contig 37674 bp, 40 predicted proteins | sample 811421 | NCBI WGS metagenome assembly MDTG01 (sample SAMN05326645, study PRJNA326480) | marine metagenome | isolation source: seawater | place: Pacific Ocean: South East | collected 2011
AGTCAAGACCTTAAAAGAGTTTGGAAAATGAAACAAACCAAATTATCTTCAAGATATACTACGGAATTAAAAGAAATAATAGCGTTAAAATAAAAAAATTGAAAGAAAAAAAGATACTTAATTTTTTTATTCCAAAAAAAGAAAATGGAATAGGTCAATGGCTGGCTGAAGAAGGAATATCAGCAGGATTTCCTTCACCAGCTGATGATTTTAAAGAAACTAGGATCAGCCTTGACAGAGAATTAGTAAAAAATAAAGAAGCAACCTTTTACGCGAGAGTTAGTGGAGATTCTATGGTTGGAGCAGGATTAGATGATGGAGATCTATTAGTAATAGATAGATCATTAGACCCAGAAAATGGAAAAATAGCAGTTTGCTTGGTAGATAGAGAGTTTACCGTAAAAAGAATAAAAAAGAAGAAGGATAAACTTTATTTAATGCCTGAAAATAAAAAATACGATCCTATAGAGTTAAAAGAAGAAAGTGAACTTATTATATGGGGAATTGTTGAATATGTAATTAAAAAAGTTTGATTTTCATTACAAAAATTCCGGTTTTTTAGGTAAATCGTTAAAAACTTTAAAAACTAAGTTTGAGTTGGGAAAAAAAACGACCCAAATTGTTAAAAAAATGATCATAATATCAGTATAAAAAGATAAATTTTTTTGATACCAAAGTTCTAATTTTCCTTTGTACGGAGAAATATATTTTTTATAATATTCGTCTAAGGGAATACTAGAATTTGAAAGTAAATTTTCTTCATTACGAAAAACAATAGAGCCTATTCCACTTAAACCGGGTACAACATTATAAATATTGTTTTTCACTTCTTCTGAATAAGGGCTAAAAGTCTCCTCAGCCAATGGTCTTGGACCGACAATACTCATAGAACCGAATAGAATATTGAAAAGTTGAGGTAATTCATTTATTTTAGTTTTTCTTAAAAAATGTCCCATGGGCAAAATTCTAGGATCATTTTTTGTTGTATAAAAACCAGATCCAATATTAGGACTGTTTTTTAACATGGTTGCAAACTTGTAAATATTAAATTTTTGATTTTTCCAACCTATTCTTTCTTGTAAATAAAATACATGATGTTCACCGCTTAGCAATAATCCTATAATAATTGGGATCAACAAAGGAGATAAAATAAAAATAGCTAGGCTTGAAAGCAAAACATCTATTAATCTTTTGAAAATATATTTATACATATTACATTTTTTGATCTAAATGCATTCCAGTTTCAATATGTTCAAAATCAGGAACATATTTTTTAACTACAGCAATGATATCTTGTTTTGTGGAATTCTTATTATTAAAAACTCTATCAAAATCATTTTTAACCTCTGAAAAAGAAATATCATAATTACAAGAATTAATAAAACCTAAAGAATCAAATTCATTTAATTTATAATCTTCATCTTGACTATAAAATTCTTCATATTTTTTCTCACCTGACGTATCAGACTTAAAAAAATAAATTGGATATTGTTTATTTTTTGGATTTATTACAAAATCCTTTGCTTCTTTTTCAGAATTCACAAGAAAAGGATTAAATCCATTAACTTTTAAAAAATCAAGGGCAATATCTTTAAAAAAAATTTGATGATTATCAAAATCTAACTTTGGAAAAAAAATATCACCAGTTTTACCTAAAAATGTTGCTAAGAGACAAATTTGGCCAGATTGTTCTGGATAAACAAAAAATCTCTTGATATCATCAGGACAAGATAATGGTTGATTTTTACTGATTCTATGAACAAAACCGTCCAAGAGACTTCCATTTGAAAAAGCTACATTAGCAAATCTTGCAGTAGATACTCTAAAATTATTTTTAACTGATAAAATTAACTTCTCCATTAAACTCTTTGAAGCACCCATAATATTTACAGGTTTAGCTGCTTTATCGGTAGATACACTAAAAAAATAATTAGGTGGACTTATTTTACAAAGCTCTAATAACTTGATAGCTCCGTAGATATTATTTTTTATAAGAGCCTCAATAGAAATCTTATCTTTTTCAGATCTTACATGTTTGTGAGCTGAAAAATTTGCTACTAATTGCCACGAATCTGAATTATATATTTTATCAAATGTGTCGCTTAATAAATTAACCGGATAGCTTATATATTTAGGATTATAGTTTAATAATTTTGAGCTTCTAAGGTCTCTTGTAAGTTCGGTTAATGCATTTTCATTGATATCTACTACAACTAATTTTGATGGTTTAAATTTTAGTAATTGTTTAATGTAATTTGATCCTATTGTTCCAGCGCCTCCAATTACAAGAACATTTTTATTAAAAATCTTCTTTGGAATTTGATCATTAAATTTTTCTAGATCTTTATCAAAATTAATATGTTTTGTTATAATTTTTTCTATCATATTATTTGTCTCTTCTTTAAATGTTTATTTGTTTTGAAAGTCACTAAATGTTTTAAGCAATCCAACCCTACTACTTAGTGGAAGATCTTTTCCAATTGAATCAAGTATTTTTTTATTGCTAACGACATAAGATTCAGTTAGTTTTTTTAACCTTTCTGAATTTAATGGTAAAGGTAACCAATCTCCAATTAGAGCTAAAAATCTAATAAGTATTTTAGGGATTTTTAATATTGAAACTTTTCTATTTTGTGAAGTTCCAATTAATGAAACCACATCGTTTGTTGATAAAGGTACATCATCAGCGATATTATAAATTCCTGATTTTATTGATTTGTTTTCTATTAACTCTTTGATTATAAACAACAAATTATCAATGCTGCAATAAGATCGCTTATTATTGAATTCGCCCAATATCCAAGGGATTTTTTTTGAAACTATACTATGTAGGAGGTTTAAATTCCCTTTATTTCCTAAACCATGAATCATACAAGGCCTTAATATATATACCCTTTTCTTATTTGGAATTTTTTTTGATAAAATATATTTTTCAGCTAAAAGTTTACTTATTCCATAATAAGAAATAGGGTTTGGATTTTGATCTTCAGTCAACTCTTGATCAACAGAATCAGTTACAGCCTTTACGGAACTCATGTAAATAAAAATTTTGGAATCAGATTTTAAAAATTCGTCAAATAATTTATTAGTCAAAAAAGTATTGGACTGTAAATATTCTTTTTTTAAAGATAAATTTTTTAAATCATGTGATTTTCCTGCTAAATGAATTATAATATCAGAATTTAATTTTTTAAAATTTTGTCTATCAAACTTCTCTATTAAATATTCTTTAGATAAAAAAGGGATTAAATTTGAGCCAACAAAACCAGAAGAACCTGTTATTAAAACTCCCAACATTATTATAATTTCTTTATCAAATTAATATATTTTTTAATTACTACATTTTTTGAGTATTCTCTTTGAATTATTCGTAAACCATTTCTGCCAAGTATATCTCTTAATTCTTTGTCTTTGTACAGTCTAATAATTGAATTTAAAAATTCTTTATTCCTATTAGATGTTATTAATTCAGAACAATTTTTATCCTTTAAAAAGTTGTGTAAAGGGGTGCCTTCTCCAGACACTATAACCATTGGTTTAGAGCAAGCCATTATTGTATATACCTTGGACGGAAACCCTTCATTTTCCATATTTTCATTTGAAATAATAAAATGAACGTCTGCTAAGTTATTTATAACTGGCATTAGTTTTCTGTTTTGATAAGGGAAAACCTTAATATTGGTTATATTGTTTTTAGAAATTACTTTTTTTAAATAATTTTTCTTTGAACCTTCTCCAATTACCCAAAATTCAATGTTTTTATTGATTAGTTTCTTTGATGCGTAAATTAAAGGATTCCAATCTTGAAAAATTCCAATATTTCCTGCATAAACTATTATAAATTTTTCATTAGAATTTCTAAAGCAATCTGGTAAATTTAAATCTGAATGTGAATTATTAAATAACTCAGTATCAACAAAATTTGAAATTATAGTTAATTTATCAGTATTTTTTACTCTTGAAAATATTTTGTCATAAAAAACCTGATCAATCGTTGTCAAAGCATCAGATTTATTGTAAACAAGCTTTTCAAGAATTTTTAAAATTTTGATAATAAAGTTTGATTTTAATTTACCCTGATTTATAATTAAATCTGGATAAATTTCTTGAATATTATAAATAGATTTGGCTCCTTTAATTTTGGCAATCATCAAAGAAATTAAGCCAATACTGAGTGGAGGAGATGGACTTAAAACAAAATTTATGTTTTTTACAGTTAAACCAAAAATAAAAGACGCAATATGCCAATAGACAAACGAAATTAATCTTAACAAAGTACTTTTGAATTTTTTTTGTGGAATATGAATTACTCTAATTCCTTCATAATTGCTTTCAAAATATAAGCCGAAAAAAAATTTTTTTAAGTTATATTTAATTAATTCAGATTCTACAATATTGTAATGAGGAGTTGTTGTTAAAACAACAATATCATATCCATTTTGCCTTAAACCTAATGCTAAATCATTGTATAAATAAGCTGTTGAAACTCCATCAGGGTTAAAAGCAATAGTATGTATTAAAATTTTTTTTCTTAATACTGATTCCAAATTACTTTATTTATATTATCTGTGTAATTAATTATTCTTTCAACAACTTTCTCAAAAACGTTGGGCATTGAATAATCGGAAAATTGTTTAAATAATTGTTTTTGATTATTTTGATTTTGAAATTGAACTAAACCTTGAATTATTCTTTCATGACTTAGTTCTAACATCATGACAGAAACTTCTTCCTTTGCCTCAGGACGTTCATGAGACTCTCTAATATTTAATGCAGGGAAATTCGCAACATAAGACTCCTTAAATATAGTTCCGCTATGTGACAAAACAGCTTTAGAATATTTTTGAAGATGATTGTAATTATGAAATTCTATTAATTTCATAAGCTGAATTAGTCCATTTTAAATTTAACCATCCATTTATCTCTGTTCTGCCAATCTAATTGTTCAGTTTTTTTTAAAAGAAAATTATTTATAACTAAATAATCCATTTCAGTTCTCATAAAACACTTATATGCATCTTCAGGTGAGCAAACTATAGGCTCACCTCTAACATTAAAACTAGTATTGATAAGCATACCATAATTAGTTATCTTTTTAAAATCATTAATTAAATTCCAAAATTTAATATTTGTTTCTTTATGAACAGTTTGAACTCTGGCGGAAAAATCAAGGTGGGTAATGGAAGGTACATCAGATCTTTCAAAGTATAGTCTGTCAAAGAAATCCAATTGCTCATAATCATTTGGCAAAATATTTCTTCTTTTTTTTAATACATCAGCTATAAGTAACATGTATGGAGACGGAACATCTAAATCAAAAAAATCTTTTGAATCTTCAAATAAAACAGACGGAGCAAAAGGCCTAAAACCTTCTCGATACTTAATTTTCAGATTTAATTTTTTTTGCATTTCTTTATTTCTTGGATCAGCTATAATACTCCTGTTCCCTAAAGATCTTGGGCCCCATTCCATTCTATCTTGAAACCAACCAATAATATTTCCTTTGTTAATTAAGCTAGCCGTTTTATTAGATAATTCATTGAAAGATTCAAAAGAATGGTAAACCGCTTTATGTTTTTTTAAAGAAATTAAAATTTCTTTTTGTGAGAATTCTGGGCCCAAATAAATACTTTCAATTGAATTATTTTCTCCAATATTTCTTTGTTGATCAAAATAAATATAATTAGCAGCTAGCGCAGCTCCCAAGGCTCCACCTGCGTCTCCTGAAGCTGGCTGTATATATATTTCTTTGAATATTTTTTTTTTGAGTAATTTTCCATTAGCAACGCAATTTAAAGCTACACCACCAGACATGCATAAATTATCTGATTTTGTAATTCTTTTTGCTTCAATTGCCATTTTAATGACAATCTCTTCAGTTACTTTCTGAATAGCATAAGCAAGGTTACAATGAAATTGTTCTATTTTACCATCAGGTGGAAGTGCAGGAAATCCAAATAACTTAGCCCATTTCTTTTTTTTAACCATTGTTAGCCCAGTAGAATAATTAAAATAATTTTGGTTAAGCCAAATAGAACCATCATCTTTAATATTTACTAAATGAGATTTAATAATATTTATAAAGTCAAGTGTTTGCTTAGCTTTAGAATTTCCGTAGGGAGCTAAACCCATTAATTTATATTCTCCTGAATTAACTCTAAAACCTAAATAATAAGTAAATGAAGAGTATAATAGTCCAACTGAGTGTGGAAACTTCATTTCTTTTAATATATCAATTTTATTATTTGAACCTTTAGAAATCGTAGCTGTAGCCCACTCTCCCACACCATCAATTGTCAAAATAGCTGAATCCTTAAAAGAAGACCTGTAAAAGGCGCCAGCAGCGTGAGAAAGATGATGTTCAGAAAAAAGTAATTTAATTTCTTTCTTATCATAATTTTCAACCGATTTCAAACCATCAAAAATTAATTTTTTTAAAAACATTTTTTCATTAATCCAAACTGGTATTGATTTAATAAATTGAATTAATCCTTTTGGAGCAAAAGCATAATAAGTTTCTAATAACCTTTCAAATTTCAATAAAGGTTTATCATAAAAAATTATTGCATCTAATTCATTAAGTGATAATCCAGTAGTTTCTAAACAATATTTTATAGATTCCTTTGGAAAGTCTGGGGTTTGTTTTTTTCTTGTAAATCTCTCTTCACTAGCAGCTGCAATAACTTTACCTCCTATTAAAATACTAGCGGCAGAATCATGATAAAAAGCTGAAATACCTAAAATTTTTTTCATAATTATATATTACCAAATATTTTCAAAATCTTTTTTTTCAAATTTCCTAGAGACATCTTTAAAATAAGATTTATACTTGTTAGACAACATCATAGGATCTTTAGTGAATATTTTTGATACCATTGAAACCGGAAAAAGAAACAAATAAAAAATCACACCTAAAATGATAGGTGGAACAATGTAACTCAATATTAGTGATAAACTAAACCATGCTTTTTCTATTTTAAGACTCAGGAAATCTGATGAGATTCCAATAAGTGCCAAAACTAATGAAAGAACTATAGTCCAATTCCACGAAAAAATAAGAAATAATATACTTAAACCAGTAATTATTCCCAAAATTGAAGACTGAGGGTTACTTTTATATTTCATTGATATTATTAAAAAAGAGTATAGATAAATGGTCCGATTGCACTAGAACCTGCAAAAACTAATATGAAACCTATTAATAGTAAAATAAAAATAACGGGGGCTAACCAAAATTTTTTTCTGGCAAATATAAAACCCAACAAGTCTTTAATTATATCCATAATATTATAAATTATTTATTTTTTGATTTAAAATTAAACTAATTTCATCAGAAATTGATTCAGAAATATAAGATCCAAAAACTTCAGAACCATTTTTATTTATGTGAACCTCATCGGTAAAGATACTTCTATCGGTTGGATTTTTAATCAAATTTCTTAAATCAATCATTTTAAGATTATTAGTTTTAACAACTGAATCCAGAGCTTCTTGATATTTCAAATAACAAGCTTTATAAAGATCATATTTTCTCCCCATTCCATTTGGGAATCGCATCATTTGCTTTTCAAAATCAGTGATATTTTCATGTGTCATCATTCCAGCTAAGGAAATCATATAAACACTTGAACCATTTTTTTTTAGTTTATTGATGAGTTCATTTAGATTCTTCATATAATGATCTGGAAAATAGTTCTCTAAAATATCTTTTTCAGATTCGGTTAGTTGAGAATTATCTACCGGCTTTGATCTCTCTGATCTGCCGATGAAAAAATAGGGTATACGAAATATATAAAAATGTTCCATTAAAAAACCCATAATAGTTTTGTTAGAATATGATAATTTTTCAGTTTTATATTTAAGACCAAAAGGGTGGTATTGACCTAAATCATTCCAACCCAAATATATGATTGAAATATTAGGTTTTAGTTTATATAAAAACTCATCATACCAGTCCAAAGCATCGTAACTGTCATAACCTGGGACGGCTCCACAAATAACTTGAATATTAGGATAATTGAATTTAGTTTTTAATTTTTCTTCTAAAACTAATGGATAATTTCTTTCAGGCGGAGAAAATGTTACAGAATTTCCAATTGCTAAAATTCTAATATCATTTTTATTAGCTTTTATATTAAATTCCGGACCAAGTATAGAAAAACTATTTGTTGATATTCCACTTCCAGTATAATTAGGTTTGAGTTTTACTCCTCTGTTTGGATGAAACTCTTTGAAGCCACCAATGTTAATATTAAGGATTGTATTTGAATTAGTAATCAGTCTTAAGGCAATTTCACTAAAAGAAACAATTAAAAAAAAAACTAAAAAGTTAATTAGTAGAGTTTTAAATCTCATCTTGCTAATTTAATAGATATTTATATAATTAAATTGAAAAATTGGTAATTTTTAAGGTGGAGGGGGGTAATACAAGAATTTCCTTAAAAACTTAGCTTCATAAATCTCTTAACCATCTACACTATAATTCAAAATCAGTAATAAAAATCATTCAAGCTTTGAGAATATGAGCTGTATTTCTAAAAGAAAAACCTTTTGGATTGACACCGCATTTCAAATGCATCTTTATGGTTTACATTAACTCTTTTATAAAACTGATTAATAGAGTTTATAATAAAAAGAAAGATTCTAATATCTAAATATGATAGAAGTAGTCCCTGTAAGTCGAGGATTTACATTATATATTTTCGATAATCTCCTGAATTAACTCTCTCCATCCATTCAATATTATTTAAATACCAAGCAACCGTTTTTTCGATACCCTCTTCAAATTGTAAAGAAGGCTCCCAACCTAATTTATCCTTTAACTTAGATGAATCAATTGCATATCGTAAATCATGGCCAGCTCTATCTGGAACATAGTTAATTAATTTATTTGAAGTACCTTCTGCTCTTCCCAGTAATCGATCTACAGTTTTAATAATCACTCTTATAAGGTCGATATTTTTCCACTCATTAAAACCGCCAATGTTATATGTGTCTCCAAGTTTTCCTTTATGAAAAATAACGTCTATGGCTCTAACATGATCATTTACAAACAACCAATCTCTAACATTTTCTCCTTTTCCATAGACAGGGAGCGGTTTGTTGTTGACAATATTACCAATAAACAATGGAATCAACTTTTCTGGAAATTGAAAGGGACCGTAATTATTGGAACAATTTGAAATCACTGCAGGCAGTCCATATGTATCATGAAAAGCTCTTACAAAATGATCAGAAGATGCTTTAGATGCAGAATAAGGAGAATGCGGATCGTATTTTGAAGTTTCCGTAAAAAAGCCTTCTTCACCTAACGAACCATATACTTCGTCTGTAGAAACGTGATAAAATAATTTATTTGTAAAATTACCTACCCAAAATGCTTTTGCAACTTGTAATAAATTTAAAGTTCCCATAACATTAGTATGCGCAAAAGAAAACGGATCTTCAATAGAACGATCTACATGTGATTCTGCTGCTAAATGAATGACTGAATCAATCTTGTAATCATCAAAAACCTTTTTTACCTTATTAAAATCACAAATATCACACTTTACAAAGCTGTAATTTTCTTTAGCTTCAATATCTTTCAAATTTTCTAAATTACCCGCATAGGTCAAAACGTCCATATTAATAATTTGGTAATTTGAATATTTATTAACCAATAATCTTACTAAATGAGAACCTATAAAACCTGCACCCCCAGTAACTAATATATTTTTCATAAACTAATTTTTTAATTTTTCAATACAATCTTTTAATGAATCTTTCCAATGTGGTATTAATAGTTTGAAATCTTTTTTTACTTTATACTTATTCAATACTGAATAATTAGGTCTTTTTGCCAAGACAGAATATTCTTGAGTTTGAATCGGTTTAACTTTACAACTTAGTCCTGCGAGTTGCATAATCAAAACAGCAAAGTCATACCAGGAAGCTACTCCTTCATTTGAATAATGATATAAATTACCGTTTACATTGATATTTGAAGAACTGAGTCCACATAAAATTTCTAAACAGGTTTTAGCCAAATCCCTTGCATAAGTCGGAGTACCCAACTGATCAAAAACAACACCTAACTCCTCTTTTTGTTTACCTAAACGAAGCATTGTCTTTAAAAAATTATTTCCAAATGATGAATACAGCCATGAGGTTCTAATTATAATTGCGTCTAGTGAGCTATTAATTACTGCCAATTCCCCTTTTCTTTTAGTCTTTCCATACACTCCAATTGGACTTACTGAATCTGTTTCTTCGTATGGCCTATTTTGATTTCCATTAAACACATAATCAGTCGAGATATGAATTAATTTTCCATTTACCTTTTTTAGGGCATTAATAAGATTTAAAACTCCCTTATAATTCACATCTTCTGCAATTTTAGCATTTTGCTCTGCTTCATCCACTGCTGTATAGGCCGCACAATTAACAACTGCATTGATATTGTTACCAATGATAAAAGATTCTAGTAGATTAAAATTACAAATATCCAACCCATTAAGATCTTTAAAAACAATATCTAATTTTTTATAGTTAGCTGCTAATTCTCTGATTTCTGACCCTAATTGCCCTTTTGATCCGGTAATTAATACTCTCATATTTTATAATGTAAAAGGAGATTCAAATTTTGAAAAAAAAGGAAGTTCCGCATCTTTTTCAGAAATTATAACCTCACTATCTTCCATGCCCCATTGAATATTTAGTTCTTTATCATTCCAACGGATACCAGCATCATGATCTGGTGCATAAGTATTGTCTACTTTATAGGAAAAAGTAGCGCTGTCACTCAAAACCAAAAAACCATGTGCAAATCCTTTTGGCACAAATAATTGATATTTATTTTTTCCAGATAAAAGCACCGCAACATGCTTTCCATAAGTTTTTGAATTTTTTCTAATATCAACGGCAACATCTAGAACTTCTCCTTCAATGCATCTTACAAGTTTGGCTTGCTGAAAAGGTGGTTTTTGAAAATGAAGACCTCGCAATACTCCTTTTGATGATTTCGACTCATTATCTTGCACAAAAGAGATTTTACCAATAATTTTTTCAAACTTCTTTTGATTGTAAGATTCTAAAAAATATCCCCTAGTATCTCCAAATACTGTGGGCTCAATAATAATTAAATCAGATATTTTAGTTTTTTTAAACTTCATTATTTTTAATCAAATTTAAAAGATACTTTCCATAGCCATTTTTTTTCAAGGGTAATGCTAACTTCTTCACTTGTTCTGCATTGATGTATTCCATTCGATACGCAATTTCTTCTATACAAGCTACTTTTAGTCCTTTACGTTTTTCAATCGATTCTATAAATTGACCCGCTTCCAACAGAGAATCATGTGTGCCAGTATCTAACCATGCAAAACCTCGACCTAGTAATTCGACTTTCAAATTATTTTGTTTAAGATATGTCTGATTTACAGATGTAATTTCTAATTCCCCTCTGTTTGAAGGTTTTACATTTTTAGCAATTTGAATCACTTCATTTGTATAAAAATATAACCCCACAACTGCATAATTAGATTTTGGATTTTCAGGTTTTTCCTCAATAGAAATTACATTTCCTTTATTATCAAATTCGGCAACACCAAATCGCTCAGGATCCTTAACATAATATCCAAACACAGTAGATTTCCCATTTGAAATGTTTTTGTTAGCATTTTTTAACATTCCTGAAAAACCAGAGCCGTAGAAAATATTATCTCCGAGTACTAAACAAACATCATCATTTCCGATAAACTCCTCTCCTAAAATAAAAGCTTGTGCCAAACCATCTGGATTTGGCTGTTCTTTATAAAATAATTTTAATCCTAATTCCGAACCACTACTCAATAATTTTTCATAATTAGGCAAATCTTTTGGAGTTGAAATAATTAAAATCTCTTTGATACCTGCTAGCATGAGAACTGACAATGGGTAATAAATCATAGGTTTGTCATACACTGGCAACAACTGTTTTGAAACCCCCTTTGTTATAGGATACAATCTAGTGCCACTTCCTCCGGCCAATATTATTCCTTTCATTGCTTATATTTTTTAAATAATAATTATTGATTTTGGATCTTCTAAAACTTTATCAAAATTATTAATGTAAGTTTTAAAAGTAAAGTTTTTTTAAAATAATTTAATCTATTATTTCCTAATAAATCTCATTGATCTTTAGATGAATATACATTTTAATAATTATTTTTTGACCAAACTACCCTGTTTATGTAATCAGTAAAACTTAATATTATACGAACTACTTTATCTGAAACATTTGGCATTGAATAATCACTAACTAAACGTAAAGTTCTTTTATCACCTCTTTTTTGTAAATCAAGTACAAGTAAGGCCTGCATAATTCGATCTAAACTTAATCCGACCATCATTACAGATGCCTCTTCCATTGCTTCTGGTCTCTCATGAGATTCTCTAATATTTAATGCAGGAAAATTCATAATAGAAGATTCTTCAGAAATTGTTCCACTGTCAGACAATACAACTCTCGCATTTTTTTGTAAATAATTGTAATCATGGAAACCTAAAGGCTTAATTAATTGAACTAATTGATTGAATTGAACTTTCATTTTATTAATTTTATTTCTAGTTCGTGGATGAGTAGAAACAATAATTGGCAACTTATATTTTTCAGCAATTATGTTCAAGCTATCTATAAATTTTATAAAATTATCTGAATTTATATTTTCCTCTCTGTGACAAGAAACTAAAAAATATTTACCTTTTTTTAATTTTAAATCAGTCAAAACTTTAGATTCATCAATTTGTCTACTATATGCGCTTAAAACCTCATTCATTGGAGAACCTGTTTTAATTACTCTATCTGCAGGCAAACCTTCTCTAAGTAAATACTCTCTTGCAATGTCACTATAAGTCAAATTCACATCTGCTATGTGATCTACAATTTTTCTATTAGTTTCTTCGGGAACTCTTTGGTCAAAGCATCGGTTACCGGCTTCCATATGAAAAATAGGAATTTTACGTTTCTTTGCAGCAATTGTACATAAACAAGAATTTGTGTCTCCTAAAACTAAAAAAGAATCAGGCTTTACTTTTTCAAGAATGGGATCTATATTAATTAAAATCTGACCTGCTGTAATCGTTGCATTTTCACCTGCTGCGTTTAAAAAGTAATCAGGTTTTCTTAAGCCTAAATCTTTAAAAAAGACTTCATTCAATTCGTAATCATAGTTTTGACCAGAATGAACCAGAACATGCTCGATGCTTTTAGAAGAATCGAGTTTTATTATAACTCTAGATAATCGTATTATTTCTGGACGAGTACCAACTACTGTAAGAACTTTTAATTTTTTCATATTTATATATTTAAACTTCTACAAAATAAGTGTCTGGATCTTTAGGATTATACACTTCATTAATCCAAAAGTTTGTGTATAAAACATCTTCTCCAATATTTTTTATATTATGAGTATACCAAATTGGCATATCGACATATGCTGGATCATTTCCATCAAGATAAAAATCCAAAACTTTGTTTGAACCAATTTTTCTTAATTGAATTAGAGCTTTTCCTTTAATTACAGTAAAGCGTTCAATTTTTCTAGTATGAAAATGGTTCCCTCTGATAATTCCTGGTTTCGTTGTTGAAAAAGAAATCTGACCTCCAGTGCCTAAACGAATTATCTCAATAAAAGATCCTCTTTTATCTGTATGTTTAGTTAATTTAACAGGAAAGTGATTTTTTAAATCAATATAACTCCGAAAAGTATTAAACAAATTTAACTCAAATGAAGAATTTAATTTGGGTATATCTCCTTTATCTTGATAAATAGACTTAAATACATTTAAAAAACTTAAAATTTTAGAAACCTTAATTTGAATAGTTGGCTTTATCATTATTTTTTTATTTGTTTCTCTTTTTTTTATAAAAGAAATTATTTCTTTTACTAAATCATTAACATAAATTAAATCAACTATATTATCAACGATAATTTCAGGATTTTCACCATTGGTTATTTTATGACAAAAAGTAGCTACAAATGAATTATAATTTGGTTTTCCAAAAGGACCAAAAACATTGGGAATAATTAACCCTGAGAACAACCCTTTTGAGTTATCTACCCAATTCAAAAACAATTCTCTTACTTTTTTTTTTGATTTACCGTACATATTATCTTTTACTTCTTGAGTTGAAGATGATAAAATTACATGAACAGGAGAATCTACCCTCTCAAGAGATGCAATCAATTTTTTAGTTATTTGAACATTGGTGTCATATATAATTTGTTCGTTATCATGTCGATTGAGTGCTGCTAAATGAACAATTACGTCACATTTTGAAACAAAAGCATCAAGCTTTTTATCATTTTCAAAAAAACATTTTTGAAAATCTATCAACTTATATAATTTAGGTTCTAGAGTGAGAGAATTATATAAGTGTCGACCCATAAAACCCTTTTGTCCAGTGATACCTATCTTTAACATAATAAAATTACTTACTCTATATTTTAATTAAATTAATTAATGCATTCAAAATAACTCAAATCAAACCTAAAATCATCATTAATTTCACCCAGCATAAAATCAGACATTACGAGTAATTTGGACTTTTCCTGAAGGGCTTGTATGCAACTTACATATCCATTAGGTACGTGAAGCACATCAAGTAATCTGTTAGAAATTATGAATTCTTTACAACATAATTTTTTAGAAGGTGAATCCCAGTTATCAATTTGGATTAATTTTATATTGAAGCTTCCTTGAACAACATTAAACCAACGTTGTTCCACTTTGTGACCTTGCCATCCTCTAATAACTTCAACACTTTTGTTTTCGATATAATAAATTCTTTTTATTAAGCTAGTATTAAAATCATTGTTATAAAAAAGATTTCCTCTTTGATCTGTATATTTCTTACCAGTTATAAGTTTTGGCTCCATGTATTAGCAAATCTATAATTATATATCAGAAATAGCATTTTTTACTTCATCTAAATGAACTAACATTTCTTTAATTTCTTGAACATTTCGTTGTTTTGTATTATGTGAATTATAATCTTCAATTTGTGAAAGATCTTGCTCTCCCTCAGAGATGTAACGCGCATAATTCAAATCCCTATTGTCTGCTGGAATTCGATAAAATGCTCCCATGTCTTCAGCTTTTATCATTTCCTCTCTGGTGCAAAGTGTCTCATATAGTTTTTCACCGTGACGTGTACCAATAATTTTCACTTCATTATTTACTTTACATAATTCTTTTAATGCTTGTGCTAAATCTCCTATTTCTCCTGCTGGAGCTTTATTAACAAATAAATCTCCTTGATTTCCATTTTTAAAAGCAAACAATACTAATTCAACGGCCTCATTTAGTGACATTAAAAATCGAGTCATTTTGGGATCCGTTATAGTGATTGGCTCATTTTTTTTAATTTGATTTAAAAATAGTGGAATTACTGATCCTCTAGATGCCATTACATTTCCGTAACGTGTCAAACAAACAGTAGTATTAATGCAATTTCGTGATGCAGCAATTGCTACTTTTTCCATTAAAGCTTTGGAAATACCCATGGCATTAATGGGGTAAGCAGCTTTATCTGTGCTCAAACATATTACTTTAGAAACCTTATTATGTTCAGCTGCATCTATAACATTTTGAGTTCCAAATACATTAGTTTTTGTAGCTTCCAGTGGAAAAAACTCACATGAAGGGACCTGTTTTAAAGCTGCTGCATGAAATACATAATCTACACCTCTCATTGCAGAATTAACACTATTATAATCACGAACATCGCCAATATAGAATTTCAATTTTTCACATTTCAATAATATTCTCATGTCTTCTTGTTTTTTTTCATCTCTTGAAAAAATCCGAATTTCTTTAAAATGGTCTGTATGCAAAAAACGGTTTAAAACAGCATTTCCAAATGAACCTGTTCCTCCAGTTATAAGTAACTTTTTATTTTTTATTTTCATATTTTAATTTTTTAAAAAAATTATTTTTCTCATTTCTGCTGGGATAATTAATCAAAACGGCTTTATATGGTCCTTTAAAAACAAATAAACTTCCTGCTGCTACTCCAATAACTCCTTGTTTTTTTATAATTAATTCTATATCGTTCATTGACCCAGCTCCTCCCAAAACAGTCAAAGGAATCGTTATTTTTTCTCTAACTCTATCAATTAAATTTAAATCATAACCTTTCATGACTCCATCTTTATCGATCGAATTGATTATAATTTCTCCTGCACCCAATTGTTGTGCTTGTTCAACAAAATTGAATGGATTAATTCCGGTAGCTTTCTTACCATTGTGTGTATAAACCTCATATCCTCCAAATATTTTTTTTTTAACATCCAATACTACAATAACACTCTGAGAACCAACGCGATCAGCTATTTTTGTTATTAAATTAGTATTTTTTAGTATAGATGAACTCAACGCTATTTTTTCAACTCCAAGACTAAAAATATGTTGTGCTTGCTGAACAGTTTTAACACCTCCTCCATAACAGAGTGGCATCATAGACTGACTTGCCAGCCGTTCAATTAAACTATAGTTAGGCTCATTACCTTTAACTGTAGCATCAATATCAAAAACGGATAATTCGTCAACCTCTTTTTCATTAAAAATTCGTACAGCATTGATAGGGTCTCCGACATATTTTGGATTTTTAAAATTTACTGTTTTTACTAAACCGTTATCTTGAATTAATAAACTTGGTATTATTCTAGGTCTAAGCATATTTATAATTTCGCAAAATTATGTAATAGTATCTCGCCATAGCTATGGCTTTTTTCAGGATGAAATTGAATACCATAAATATTTTCATGATTTGCAGCGCTAGTAAATAGCCCTCCATATTCCGTATTTGCTAAAATATCAGAATTATTATTACAAAGAAAAAAATAGGAATGTAAAAAATAAAATATTGCATTTTTTTCTAGACTTTTGAACAAAAGGTTGTCTCTTAAAGGGTAAACATTATTCCATCCCATATGAGGTAATCTAGTCACTTGATTAATCTTGCTTTCATCGAACTTTTTAACGCTAGCATCAATCCATCCTAAGCCTTGCATAGTTCCTTCGTCACTATTATTTCCCATTATTTGCATTCCTACACAAATACCTATAACAGGTATTTTTTTTTCTAAAACCAATTCATCTAATTTTTCTCTCATACCTGATTTTATCAGTTCAGACATTGCATGGTCAAAATGACCAACTCCAGGAAGAATTAATTTTTTGGCGTCTTTTAAATCTTGCAAATTTTTTGCAATTTTTACGGGAAAGTTTACTCTTTTGTAAACATTCAAAAAAGCATTTATATTTCCAACGCCATAATTTATAATTGTTATCATTTATCTAAATAATCTTTTTTCCAAACCTAGTTTTTGCATGACCCATCCCCCAAAACTAATCAACTTGATTTTATTTTTATAATCGTGGAACGTCTTATTTTCTCCTTCAAAGATTGTTCGTAGTTCTTCAGTAGTAATATCTAATTTATTAGCCACATATTCAAATTCTTTTTCAAGAAAGTCATTACTTAACTCTGGCTTTAAAATCCTTTCTAAAGCTTCATCTCTTTTCATTTGGCCAGTTAAAATTAAACTCGAAAAATGTGCTCTTCTTTTTTGAAAACCAAATTTTTTTGGTAACCAGTAATCTTCATAAAATCGGGTGAATCGAGATTCATGATGCTTATGTAAAAAAGGTTCCCATCCGAATTTATCCATTAATAACTTTTCTGCATCTTTTTTAATATATGGAACTAAGTTTAATGGTTTAAATACCTTCATTCCTAATATGTATCTGTAGTAAATCTTATAACTTAAGATATCAACAATAGGAAAAGTTTTAAGAGGTCTTTTGCCAAACTTTGAATGAATATCTTTTACTAATATTTTATCAATTCCAGGAAATCCTCCCCATTCTTCTGGCTCTCTGCAACACTCAGTAGAGAAATTACCACCAGTTAATACATATTTAATTTTATTTTTTTTTGCAAATTTGTAAAGCGATGAGAAGAAAGCGTAATCTTGTGGAAGATCTTGATCAACAATTTGTGATTTTAAAAAAGCTAATTGTAAATCACTCATTTCTTCCCAATTGATCACATCAGTATATAAGTCAATTCCTAGTCCATTTACTAATTTTTCAATATTACCAACAGCTTTATCAGTGTTCCATCCAGCATCTACATGATACAAAAGTGGTCTAAGTCCCATAACTTCCTTAGCAATGTAGGCTACGTAAGAACTATCTAGGCCTCCACTTAAACCTATTATACAATCAAAATCTTTACCAATTCCTTCCATCTTTATTTTATTCGAAATTTGTGCTAGCTCTTTATAACCACGTTCATCAGTATGCCAATTTGGTTTGATAGTTTTTATATAATTTGTGTAATAATCGCTTTCACCTTCAGAATTAAAAACTATGTTTGGGTCTGACGTATCCATAATTGTTTTAGTACAGATTTGGTATTTTCTTTTATTAATTTTATTCATTCAATTTTTAATTTTATAACTAATTTTCAATCAATATATTTTAACATATTTTCTATAAGTCTTGTGTGACTCTTTAGATATTTTCCAAAGCTTTTTAGTTGGTAATTTCCCCATAGTCGCATGGTCGTGATGATTTACTTTGATAGATGGTTCATAATACACTTTCATTCCTTTTTTTTCTAATTGTTTACTCAAAAAAAATTCTTCTCCCATAAGGAAAGTTGGTGCCCATAACAAATCAAAATTTTCAAAAAATAAAGGCCCTAAAATATAACAAGCACCATAACCTTGATATATAGTTTGAGCAATTTCAAATTGTTCTTCGTCCTTTCTTTCTGTTATTTTTTTTGTTGCATTAGCTAAGTACCCAATTAATAGGGATAAATAATAATTTGAATAATAAATGTCATAAATTATTTCTCTAATTTTACTAATTTTTTTAACAACATGAGGATTTTGATGAACCCCATCAAGTGTGATCAAATCTGGTGAGATAACAGGATATCTTTTAAACAAGGTAACCTTTGATTTTACAACCTTAATAAAATCCAAAGGGAAAAATAAATCGTTATTTCCTATCACAATGTGTTTTAAATCTGGAATTTCGCTTCTCAAATATTTTATTCCAATATTTATACCCTTAAAGTAACCAACATTTTCTTTATTAAAAATGATTTCAATTGACGGGTAATCTTGCTTAATTTTTTTTAATAAATTAACATCTTGATCATCTGAATTATTGTCAACTATTGTTATGTAAGAATCCTTAAAGTTTTGATTATTAGATATTGAATACACCACTTCTCTAGTGTAATGAGAATTCTTATAATTAGTAAAAACAAATCCTATTTTCATAATTATTGTTGTTTAAAGTTAATTTAAAAAAGTATTCATATTATAGAAATAAAAAGTAGTATATCTAAAACATAATAACGAAGAAAAATTATCGGTACAATTCTAAGTAATTATTTGAAAAAAAAGCTCGAGAGTAAAAATTTTTTGATTTTATTGCAATTTCAGTTCTTTTTTTATCAGAAAAGGATTTTCTTTTTACATTAATTGACGATATATAATTCCCTAAAACTTTCGAAACAGAAAGTGATTGATACACTGTATCATTCATTAAAACAGGAAGACCAGTCAAACAGTATTCTCCAAATTTAGTTGGTGATGCAACAAAGTTTAATTGTTTTTTTTCCCTAATCAAAAAAGCAAAGTCAGCTAAATTATAATAAGAGTTCATTTCTTCAAAGCTTACACTAATTATAATTAATCTATCAGAATTTAAAGATTTAAAAATGTTTTTAGCAATTTCTAAATCTGAAGTAGCAATAATTATAATATTTTTAGGATTACTCAACAATTGCTCATATTGCTTATACTGATCCTTAATTGATTGGTAAGCTACCATACTGCCCGAATACAAAAATACAAGTTTGTCATTTGATATTTTAAATTTATTTCTCATTTCTAATCTTAACTCAGAATCAAAAAAAAATTTTTTCTCTGAAACAAGACAAGGGATAATCTTATATTTTTTAGTTTTTAATCTATTACTAAACAAATTGAATAATGACTTGCTTACAAAGATTGCTCCATCACATTTTTTACAATTGATATAGGTTACAAATCGATCAAAATTTACTAAATATAACTTACCAATAAAATTGATAATATTATTTTTTCTAGAAAGACTATCCTTTAATTCAGAGACTGCATCTCCTCTACAATCCCAATAAACACGTAATCTATGAAAAGGCCTAGAAAGAATACATAAAAAAGTTGTGTAGTCTGCTCTTGCATGTATGAATAAATATTTATTTCTATTTACCAATAAAAATTTGACTAGCAAAAAGAAATTATAAATTAAAGAAAAAGGATAATATATGCCAATTGCCTTTTTCAATATTATATTTAATCCTGTGTAAGATTTTTTAAATTTAACTAAATTACTATTTGATAAATCCCAGGTTTTATTTTGGGTGTCAAAAGCTAGAATATCAAATTCAATTCCAAATTTATTCATTTCTAATGCATGTTCTAATACTTGAGAATTAAAAATTGTAGAACCAATTCCTTCATGTAATATGAATAATGCCTTTTTTGATTTGTTTAGATTATTATTAAAAATTTTATTCATAATTTTACTATATTACTTTTCACAGAATAGCGATCATTTACATAGGCTGAAAGAAATAATAGTATGAAAAGGTTGTTATTTCCTGGAATATCACTGCTTACAAGGCTTACAATAAAATAATAAATAACTAAATAACTAATAATATTATTTTTGAGTGGAGAAATAAAAAAATATAAAATTAAACAAAACAACAATACTCCAATCAAGCCATTTTCAAAAAAAAGTTCTAAAAAAATATTGTGTGGATAAAAAATAACATCTTTTCCAAAGTTGAGAGAATAAGAACCAATTCCTGAACCTATCAGATAATCAAAATCATAATCAACAAATAAATTATAAAGATCTAACCTTGCATAAATTGAATAAAAATTAGTTTCAAAAACATATCCACCGACTAATAAATATCCTATTGCAATAAAAAATACAATTCCTATTGTTTGGAAAAACATTTTTTTTTTAGAAACAAAATTGCTTTGCTTTATTAAAAAAACGATTAAAACAGCAAAAAAGGATTGTCTTGATCCAATTCCTAACAGTAGGATTATGCCAATAATAGTAGATAAACCATACAAAATTGAATTACTCTTTTTAAATTTATCACAACACAATATAATGAGTAAAAGCATCCCAACATATCTTGAAAGCCATATTACATTATCAATTCCAGGCAGACTATACCTGCCACCAGCATCTTCCGTACGAAATAACAAATAAGCAAAGAATATAAACCAAATCAGAACATAACTGTAACGTAAAAGATGTGCTTCAAGAGTTTTTATTTCTATGTTTGAAGTCTTTGAAAAAAGAAAAAAAAATTCAATAATAATTACTGGAATAATAATAAGGTAGAGTATATATATAAATTTATCTTGTGAAGCAATAACTGATGGAGTGTATATTATACTTGATAAAATCCAGATAAAAAAAACATAAAACGTAAACTTTAAAGAACTTTTTGATATTGTTAAAAAATTACTTACCGTAAATGGTAAAATAATTAATAAAATAATTACGACAAATAAATAAGAAGGAATACTAATACCTGAGATTTCAAATATAAATGAAAAAATAACAGGAAATAAAATAATTAGACCAATAAAATGATTTAAAATTGTTGCTCTTTTAATCATAATAAAAAATTATAAAAATATATATAGTTAATAAACACTATTTAATAATCATTTTTTTGTGCAATAATGGAAATTTCAAAATTCAAACGACATCTTCCATTAATTTTGAAACCATGTAACACTTTCATTAAAATTTTTGATTTCTCTATTTTTGAGATTATATCTGAGTTAATTCTGATGCTTCTAAACAAATGTCGAACTCTAGTCAAAGGAATTGGAGATTTAAAACTGTTGAATCCATGGTCTTTTAGCATTTTAATAATCTCAGAGTAAGTCGATTCATTAAAATGAGATCCTTGAGCTAGAGTTTTATTTGTATAAGAATAATCGATTATTCTAGTTACATCACTTGGCCCAAACAAACGATTGGGCATGTTAATGATTAAAACACTGTTTCTTTTCATATGTTTAATAATTGAAGTAATATGAGTTTTTAAATCTTCATTAGCCATATGTTCTAATACATGGTTTGAATACACAACATCAAATTTTTTATTAAGATCAAAAGATGTAATATCACCGCTTATAAAGTTTATGTTCGGCATTTTTTTTCTAATTGAATCATCTAATAAAGAAACATCTATTCCATATAGCTCTTTAGATTTATAAGATTTTGAAATTGTATTTAATAATGCTCCCTTTCCACAACCTACGTCAAGAATAGATTTTCCATAAAATTCTTTTTTAAAAAGAAATGCCTTTCTGCTAAATGTTTCATGCTTCATATATGAAGCGTTTTTATTATAAATAGCATGTGCTTTTCCGTACATTTCATTATATAGTTTAACTCTAATCTCACGATTCTTTTCGTTTTTGATTAAATTATGATAATAACTTTCTACTTCAAAAGCATTAATTAAATCTTCAGGATTAATTTTTATACTTTTTGAAAATTTATGTAAGTCAGGGTATTTAGTTTCTATATTATCCATTATTAATTTAATATAACTTAAATATTGTAGCGATTAATTTGAGTTCAAATAAACCAAGCATTATTTAGATTCACTTAAGCAATCCGTTCTACTATTTTATTATAAATTACATAAAATCAAGCATAGTTTGATTTTATGTAATTATAATTTTTTTAATTTTCTATACAAATAATACAAACAATAGTAAATTGGAGGATTTAATAACTTTTGAATTTTATTAAATTTAAACACATCAATAGGTTTTAAATCATTACAATGTGATATTAACTTGATTGCAACTTTTTTTATATCATGATTATTTCTTACATATTCATAACATTTTTCCCCTATTGAAGAGTCATTTCTATATTGATTCAATATGGAGCAAAAGTTGTGATTTCTATTTGAAGATTCATTTATATGACTACCAAGAGTGTAATGTTTAGTTTCAAATAGCCAATTATATTTTATATTCTTAGGAAATCTTTTTTCGCTAAAATCAATCAAAAAAGCAGGAACTTTTCTTAAAGCAAACTCAATGCAAGATGTACCCATAGCTACTCCGATTTGAATATATTTTTTTATGTAAAGGCTCAATTGTTCATCTTCTAATGTCCCAGCTAAAACATAATTAATTTTAGATTTTTTTAGATAAGTTTCTAATTGACTCATATACTCTCCTTTTCCTATTATATGAAAAAATATTTTTTTACTATGTTCATAGGATTTGATTTCATCAATTATTTTAATTAAGGGATAAATCTTATTAACAGTAACAGTTCCTAACCAAGCTAAATTAATATTATCAGTCTGACATTTATCAGTCTGACATTTATCATCCAAATTATAATCCTTAATTTCAACGGGGATTTGAAGATATTCGTGACTATTATTTATATTAATTACATTTTTAACAGCTAAAAAATTAGCCTCATCCATAAATAAAATGTTTCCATAACGGGAAAGAGTTTTTAAAAATTCTTTTACAAGAAACTTACCTCCTAACCAATTTCTGCCATTTGAATTCAATACATAATTAATATTCGTAGGTTGAATAGCCCATAATAATATTTTTATTTTTCGAAAATCTCCTTTAATCATATATTTTAAATCTGCAAAATTTGAAAGTGGAGTAATGACAACTGTTTCTTCACTTAATTCGATATATCCATTTTCATAAGAGATGATTTTAATTTTATTATAATTTTTAAGCTTGGATTCCAAATAACCCCCAGGATAATCTACAACATTTACCAATATATTATTGTATTTTGAAAGCTCAATTGCTAATCTTATAAAAAGTAATTGTGCACCACCAATTTTATAACTTGGATACAAAAAAGTAATTGAAATATAATCGTTAATTTTCATTATTCTAAAAACTAAATTTTAAGAGCTAGTCTCATTATTTAAAAATATATGAGTAATACTAATTTAATCTCAATTCATAAAAGAAAAGTTTATTTCAACTAAAAAATTTATTTATTGATTGTGAAATTTTAAGTTCAAATGGATTTATTAATTATTACTTATAAATTTTTTAAAATTAGATTTCAATTCATTTAATTCCTCCATTTTCAAAATACTACTAATTGTCAAATATGAAATAACTCCCGAAAATATTCCAACAATTAATTTAAAATAAAGATTCTGCATAAAAAAAGTAGTTAAAATTACAATAAAAGCCATTATTACTGTAGAAATAAAAACAGGTAAAATATCTTTTAACTGACTTAAAGCACCATACCCAAAAAGTTTTCCTGGCATGTATGCATTAATATAAAATGAAATAATAGATATTATAAAATTTCCTATTACCATAGCTTTTACACCTAGTGGAATTGTGATGATTAAGGTTATTACAATTAAAGGAAGTTTTGATAAATCAACCTTTAAAAATAAATCAGATCTACCTACAGCATTTAAAATATTCATATTCACAGAGCTGATGGGAGAAACAATTCTAGCAAAACTCAGCCATTGTAGAAGTACAACGGCTGGCAACCATTTTTCAGTCAGTACCAACCTTATGAACGGATCTGCAAGCAATGCTAATAATGTCATTGTTGGAAATACAAAAAAAGCTGTCATTCGAATTATTCGACTGTAAACAGAAATCAATCTTTTTTTATCATCCTGCAGTGAAGCTAAGATTGGGAAAGTTACCTGTTGCAAAATTCCTGTAATAGTTCCAGCTGTAATATCAGAATAATTTTTTGCATTTGTATAATATCCTAATTCAGAGGATGAATAGACTTTTCCAATAATAATGTTATAAATATTGTTAAGGACTTGAGCGTAAATTCTTGCAAGAAGTAATTTGTAACCAAAATCAAATAAATTTTTGAATGATTGTTTGGAAAAAAACACTGATGGCTTCCATTTACTTAAAAACCAAAACATTAAAACAGAAATAAATGATCTAGTAATTTGTTGAATTACCAGAGCCCATACTCCAAACCCAAAATAAGCAAAATAAACAGCGATCAAACCGCCTAAAACCACTGAAATAATATTAACTTTTGCAATAGTTTTAAAATCAACACTTATGGTTAACTTTGAGTACTGAACTACAGCTAGAGAATTTATGATAATATTAATTGCAAGTACTCTTGTAAGTGATACTAACTGTGGTAATTCATAAAAATCGGCAATCGCTGGGGCACTGAGAAATAATAAGAAATATAAAAAAACACTTGTTACAAGGTTAAAAACAAATACAGTTGAAAAATCAACATCAGTCCTATTTTTTTTTTGAATTAAACCAGTTCCCAAGCCACTATCAACTAAAGTTTGTGACAAAACAATGAATATGGAAAGCATACCTATCAATCCAAAATCAGCAGGCATTAAAATACGAGCCAATATAATTACAATTGCAAATTGAACTATTTGGGCAAAAAATTTATCAATAGTACTCCAAAAAACACCTTTTAGAGCCATTGATTTCAAAGATTGCTTAATCAATTTTATTGTTGTTTTTTAATGAAAGTAATGCCAAATGCTTGAGAACTGGATGAATCACATAATATTCTTCAGAAACTAAATTTTGTTTTGATGAGAATTCTTTTTTCTTTATTGCCTTTAATGCTTTAACTAAACAATCTGCTCTTATGATATTATCATAATACAAATCAATATCAACTCCTTTAGATGGGACTTGGTATTCTGAATAAATAATATCGAGACCAGCATCAATTCTTTCAGACATAAAAAATGCTGTAACCGTTAATTTTCTTTCGTTTAGTATACTATAATAAATTGTAGTACTTCCTCTTTCTATAGGTAATTTTCCAGGATGCATATGTAAATAACGCTTTTCACTAATAAAATGACGTTGTTTAAGTAACTGACCTCCATATCCTGAAAAAATAACAATATCACAATCTGAATTTTTAATGAATTTTAAAATTTCGTCAGAGTTAACATCTACATTATCTACATATTTATATGGCCACTTATTTTTATTAAAAGTAATCTCTATAGATTCTTCGTAAATTGGTATTGAAAGGTCTTGTTTGCTAACAAAATATTGAGTGTTAAAATTTATTTTAGGAATGAAACAATCCTTGGTTTTAAATCCATATAACAATCCTTTAATTTCAAATTCATTTGAACTTATTCTTTGCAGCATCTGAGAATAAGCTCTCGCTCTTAAAGTATTTCCAGCTAACAATAATAATTTTATTTTCATTAAATTATTTTATTTCTTAATTTTTTTATGTAGGATATTTCATTTTTAATACAAAGTTTTAATAGTTCGTTAGTTTTAAAATCTAAGTTCCTTAAATTTGAAATATTTATATCATTTACTTTTAACAAAGCATTCAAATACTGTAACTTGTTATTTTTTTCATATTTTAAACATAACACATATGAAAACAAAACATATAGACGATAATTAGAAAATTTATGTTTATCAATTGGTCTAAAATTCGAATCATAAGTTTCATATAATTTCTTTGTAACTTCAAATCTTTTTAATAGCAGGTTTAGTTCTGTGATATTAATATCATTATTTGTTCTAAGGGTTTTTATCCATTCATTGAAAACCAATTCAGTTTTAATGGAGCTTTCAAGAATTAATAATGCTGATAAATCCATTTTCTGACTTCCAATTAAATCAACTCTTGTTTTTAGATAAGCTGACATAAACAGTTCACCATCATATTTAGAGTAAGAGTAGTCAATCTTTTCTAAGGGCGTATTAGAATTTGTATATTTATAGATATAATTATCTCCAATCATGTATCCAATTTTTATTATTTTTTAATTCTTTTTCATAATTTAAAATATCTGAATATTCATCAGCTTCACACCAACCTCCAGAAATAAAGACAACATTTATATTTTCTCCTTTTTTCAATAGTAGATTTAACATACTAGTCATATCCATTTTATCTTTTTCTATATCGCTTAAAGATTTAAATAAATCAAACATTATTTTCCATCCTTTTTGGGTAAGTTTCAATAGGCCCATGTACTGGGCTTCAATTTCATTAATGTTATGAGTTTTCCCTCCAATTTCAATCAATTTTTCGTTTTTACTTTTAAATGTTTCAGCATCATCTAAAGGATTATCAAATCTTAAATTCCACAAATCAGCCCATTTTTTATCAGCCGTAATTGTAATGTCGGCCTTAGATTTATTTAATTTAATTATGTGGTCCTTTTTATAAACAATATCAGAATATGAAATAATAGTATTACCGTCAATTGAGTCAGCGCAAAATAAAGATGCTACCATATTTGTTTCACTCCATCTTTTATTTACATATTTTTTGAAATTTCCTTCGAACATTTCTGTTTTATATCCAGTTACAATAGAAATTTCATCAATTTCAGAGGCCTTTAAAGTTTCTATCTGCCAATCTAATAATCGTTTACCATATAATACTGTAAAACATTTAGGCTTAAATTCTGTTTCTGTTCCCATTCTTGAACCACGTCCCGCAGCTAGTATTAGTGCTCTGTTATTCATTATTTAAAAACTTTTTAATTAATAATTTGTTCCATTTCAAGAGTTTACCATCTCTTTCAGGGTGCCACATCATTGCTAAAATATTTTTACTTCGTAATCCCTCCACTGAATTATCTTTTACATTTCTTGCATAAATTTCAAACTTTTCAGAAATCGATTCTTCTATTAAATAATTAGAATGATATGAGTTAACATCTCTTTTAACACCATCAATTTCAACCATGTGGTTAGTAGAATTATGTTCCTTTAAAAATTCTCTATTTCCAATTCCAATTTTTCCATTAAAATACAAGTGGACTAGCTGTAAACCTCTACAAATTGCAATAACAGGAATTTTTTTCTTCAAAGCATATTCAAGTAAAATAAACTCTGTTTTATCGCGCTTCAGTGTTAAACCAATATCATCTCCGCCACTTAAAACAAGAACATTTATTTTTAATTTTTTTATATAATCCTTTACCTTATACTCAATATTTGGTATATAAATAAATTCAGATTTTGGAAATAAAGAATATATATATTTACTCCAATCATGTGCAATTGTATCCCTTTCCTCAGTGTATTCTTGAGCATTTGTTATTCTCATTGTAATTCCAAAACGATACATAAAATTAGTTATGATATTTCAATAGGCTCTAAATTCTTTCTTTGACAATCTAAAAGACATTTTTTTGCAGCTACAACTCTGTTAAACGGCTGTGCTCCACAACCAATAGCAGCTGGAATATCTAATTCAGCACTTCTTATAGCCATATGAGAGTTTGCACCACCATACTTTGTTATTAATCCTGCAATATTTCGGGTAAAAATCCAATCATATCCCGGATCTGCTCCTTCAATACATATTATTTTACCTTCAAGAGGCGGTATATTTTTAGTATAGGGGGTTAATAAAATAACCTGTGCCTCTATTCTTTTATCACCAATAAAATTGGCAGAACTTCTTTGCATAGGAACTATATGAACATCCCTTACGGATCTAATTAAATAGCTCAATTTAAAGGAGCTAGCTATTGAAAAATTATCTTTTGCCTTATTTATTTTGTTTTCATAAAAAGATTTTGTTGCATCTGTTAATGGAGCATAAAGCACACTCAATACGTCATTTATAGTTAGCATTGCTAATTTCTCTTTTGAAAAATTTTCAAACTTACCCCACTTCGAAATTTTTTCAATTATCTCAGAAAGATGTTTTGTAAAAACAAATTTTGCATACTCACGTCCAATAATTGCTTTTCTGGCATAGTCGAAAATATCAATTGCTTTAAAATTTTCAAAACCATGATCTATAAGTAATTTATTAATTAAAAGTTTTTCAGAAGATGTTAATTCAAATTTTATAATTTTTTCTGGTTGATCCGTAGGAGATCCATCAAATAAGTCTTTCCTATTCGCATAGTTTAATGATAAAATATCGTAACTACCTGGTCGTAAATGGCCGTATTTTATTAAAAAATCTTCTTTGCTTAATTGATTTTTTAAAACCTTTTGGAAATCATTACTCATTTCACCAGCTATAGTATTAAAACTTCTTTTAAATATATTTATCCTTTCAATTGAAATGGCATTATTACTAACAGCAGATCTTAATAAATTTTCTGCAATAAACCCATGCCTAGCAATAATTGAAAATGGTAAAGTTCCATATTTTTTACATTCATCAATTAATGTATTTATTCTATCAGCAATTGAAAAAGGGTTATTCTCAAGCTTTACCTTATCATTTTGTATTTTTTTTAACTTCTCAATATCAAGAATTGCTATGTTCAAACTACTTTTATCATCATTTTTAATCGCTTTTCTTGTTATGTCTTTCAATGATTCTTTATATTCAAATAATTCATCTTTTCTTAATATTTCTGGATACCTGTCTTGAAAATTCTTTTCGAAATCAAAATCATAAGCCGTATGTACTACATCAAATTCAATTTTATCATGTAAATGAGGATTCTTGTCTAACCTATTAATGTATGCGTTAGATACTTTTTCAGCAATTGAATCTGACAATACTGCGGGTAAAAAAGAATTAATACTATTTCTGACATCTATATATACCCTTCCAAATAAGGAAACCATAAGTTCTACATTTGGCATTTTTCTGTATCCCATTTTTTCTCTTGCATAACTCCAAACACGTTTTGTAATTAGCTCACGATATAGTGACATTGCTAGTGGGTGAGGAACTACTCCTATCATTTCAGCTGGATTCCAATCTGGCATAAATCCTAAAAGAGTTCTTTTTCCAAATATATTTGGTCTTTTTTTCATTAACTGAACAACATATTCTTTCAAAAACAACATTCTTCTTGAGACTTGCTTTGTTATTTTTTGATTCCATTTATCAATGGTGGTTATTTTTCGGACTTGTAACAAGTATACTTCCATAGATTCATCAATAGCAAACTCGATGTCTAAAGGGATATTTTCAAATGTCTTTTGTAACTTTCGAATTAAATCAAGAACCAGTAAAAGATATGGAGAGTCAAAATCATTTAGGTCAACACCATTATAAATGTAAACTGTTTTATTTATATTAGCCCCACTTGTAACAGTATCAGTTAAACCTGTACTATCATCATAATTAATAACATGATATGGGGAACCATCATCTAGAACTTGTGTCATAATTACTCCACTCATTGCAACATTTTCAACCATTGGCTGTATTAGTACTTGATTAAATATATTGTTGTCATAAGAAGAAATCACTTCATTAACAGCTTTTTTAATTGAATCCTTTTCTAAAAGGACATTCAACTTACTTTCAAAGGCACCAGCCATTGAGGAATTTGCAGAGTCCTCAGCTAAAGTACTACTTCTTACAGCTAGTAATTTTCCATCGAATTTTTTTAATAAAGAATCAATAATGATTTGTTCATTTACTTTCCAATCTTTAACTGTAAACAAAAAAACATTAGGAACATTATATTTTAATTGTGATAGAATCTCTAATGTTTCCGCTTTTGTACCTGTTAGCTTATAATTTTCTAACATAATTCATGTATTATTTCATTATAAATATTTTCACTTGCTGTTCTACCACTATTTGTTAAAATTGTTTCTTTGAAAAAACGATTTCTTGACTCTTTTAAATAGTCATTCTTATCAATAATTACATTGTTTATAAAAAATTCTGTACTCAAACTATCATTAGAAGTATATAAATAATCAAAGATCATTTTTCCGAAAGAATTAAATCTATTTTTAACATTATTATCCTTCATAGTAAAACATAGAGGCTTATTAAAATAAAGATACTCTGCAATAAAAGAAGCACTATCGGTTATCATAGCATCAGAATGAGAAAAAAGATCTATGTAAGGCCCATCCTCCAATTGTCCATTTGATAATTTGTTCCAACTTGAATAATAATTATCTGTTTTTTCTTTTCCCCATTTGCTGTCAATATAAAGTTTTTCCCTTAAAAGAGGGTGAGGCTTAAATGCTATTTGTATATCTTTTCTGTTATACAAGAGTGTAAGAAAAAAGTTTGAGTAATCGAAAAAACTTGAATAGTCAAGATTGTTACCTTGTCCTTCAATTGTGTGATGAGGAGCCCAAATTATTTTTATTGTTTTACTATTTGTTACTTTCCAAGATGGTTTAGGTATAAAATTTTTTCTATATATTACATCTAAACTTGGATATCCAGAAACAACTATATTATTAACTCTTTTTTTTGAATACAATTTAGCAAAAGCCCGGTGATATTTTGTTTCTACGAAATACTTCCATAATAAATGATGAATGTTTTGATTATAATGACCTTCAATGGTGTGAATTACCACAAAAGCATAGGGAACATAACATGTTAATCTGTCTTTAAACTCATTAATATAATATTTATCGAAAGTAAGTCTATGTGGATTTGTAAAAAAAACAATATCAGGATCTGTAGTTTTTTTAATATCAATCCAAGAATCATTTTTTTGATTATAGGATGACAAAGTAGAATAACCTGAACTAACAAAATAATTGAGAGTTTGATTATATGTTTTCATGTCTTCCTTTCCGTCATTAACTAATGGAATAATAACAACTTTAACGTTAAATTTGGAATCATTATTTAATAATCTATACACTTCTTCATATTTCCAAATTGCATGATGTATCACTAAAAAAACTACATTAATAATTTTTTTTTCAGTAAGCTCAGATATTAATTTTTTGTGTCTTTTTCTGGACCTAATAATATCTATATTTAATTTGATATTATTAATTTTTATTCTAATATGTACAATTTTTCTTCTTAAAAATTGTGGAATTAAGGTTATGTATAAATACTTAACAAATTTAAGCATGAAAAGAATTTATTGCATTAATTATGAGATTTAATTCATCATTAGAAATAACAGCGTTAATTGGTAAGCTTAAAACTTCATTATGAATCTTTTCAGTTACAGGAAAACTTAAATTATTAAACTCTTTGTATGCCAACTGTTTGTGAGGTGGTATAGGATAATGTATTAATGTTTGAATATTATTTTTGAATAAATAATCCTGTAAAGCATTTCTGTTTTTTGTTCTTATTACAAACAAATGCCAAACGTGCCCCTCATTTTTTAATACTTTTGGTAAGACAATTCTATGGTTTTTAATATTTTTTAAATAATAATTAGCAACTCTCCTTCGTGCCGCAATATCTTTTTGAATATATTTTAATTTTATATTTAAAAATGCTGCTTGAATTTCATCTAGTCGTGAATTCAATCCTACATATTTATTTTCATATTTTTTATTGGACCCATAATTACGCAAAGCCTCAACAACTTTCCCTAATTCATCATCATTTGTAGTCACTGCTCCGGCATCTCCAAGTGCTCCTAAATTTTTTCCTGGATAGAAACTATGACCTGCGGCATCCCCTATTCCCCCAGAAAATTTATTATCAATTAAAGCTCCATGAGATTGTGCTGCATCTTCAATTAATTTTAATTTGTATTTTTTACATATTTCCAACATTTCATAACATGTGGAAATTTGACCATATAAATGTACAGTTAAAATTGCTTTTGTTTTTTCAGTAATTGCATCTTCAATAAGACTATAATCTAAATTATAGGTTTCTATATTTGGTTCAACAAAAATTGGAGTCAATTTGTTATCAGTGATTGCAAGCACTGACGCAATGTAAGTATTTGCAGGTACAATTATCTCATCTCCCTTTTTCATAACACCCATTTCTATGTATGCCTTGAAAATTAAACGTAAAGCATCCAATCCGTTAGCAACTCCCAAACAAAATTTAACTCCACAGAAATTAGAATAGTTTTTTTCAAAAGTTTTTAGTTCATTTCCCATAAGGAACCAACCAGAGTCAATCACTCTTGAGGCGGCCTCTTTAAACTCTTTACTATATTGAGCATTTACCTTTTTTAAGTTCAAAAAATTAATCATATTTTAAAAATATTTTTATTCAAAATTCTATATTTTTCACCAGAAATCTTTGAAATTAATTTTAAATCAAGTAAATCTCCATTATTTGTAACATAACCAATTTTCTTAGCAGGATTGCCTATCCAAACTTCATTGTTACCTACATCTTTTGTTAGCACTGCACCAGCACCAATTAAAGCATATTCTCCTACATTATTTCCGGCAATTATTGTTGCATTAGCTCCGATAGAAGCGCCTCTTTTAATAATAGTTTTTTCAAAATTTTTTGGATATTTTTTTGATCTTGGAACCAAATCATTTGTGAAAGTAACGTTTGGACCAATAAATACATCATCTTTAATAGTTATACCATCCCAAATTTGAACTCCACACTTTATAGTAACTCTATCTCCAATTGTAACATCATTTTCTATAAAAACATTAGCATTAATATTACAATTATTTCCTATAATCGCATCTTTTAGTATGACAACAAATTGCCAAATAAATGTTTCGTCTCCAATATTATTAGATTTAACATCTGATAATTTATGTATAAAGTTTTTCATGTTTTTAGTTTTAAAAATTTACTAAAATTTCTAACATAGTCACTTTCGTCATACTTATGGGAGGCCAATACCATACAAATTGACCCAGAAGAAAAATCAACTAATTCTCTCCACAAACCAGGGACTATGTGCAAGCCCTTGTTTGGCCTATTTAAAAAAAAATTTTTTTTATTGACTCCATCATTAACAACTACATTAAAACTTCCACTAGCAGCAAAAATATATTGTTCTAGTTGATAGTGAGCGTGACCTCCTCTGCATTCACCACTTGGAATATCATACAAATAATATATTCTCTTAACGTCGAACGGAATATCTTTTCCGTTTTCTAGGACTGTAATATTTCCAGATTTACTGCTAATTTCTGAAATATTAATCATAGAGCAATCAAATACTGTATTTTCATTTAATTTCATTACTGTATTTTTTAAAATCATCAAAATTTCTAATGTAATCTTTTTCATCAAATGAGATTGACGAAACAATAAGTGCTAATGAATTTGTAGAAAAGTTATCGAGTCTTCTCCAAAGCATATTAGGAACATATAAGCCCGAATAAGATCTATTTAAGTTGTATTTAAATTCTTTTTTACCATCGTGCAATACTACATCAAAACTTCCAGAAAGTGCAATAATTAATTCTTCTGATTCCTTGAATGCATGACTTCCTCTTACCTCACCTCCAGGAACATCGTATATCCAATAAATTCTTTTAATTGCAAACGGAATCTGATCGTTATTTTCAAAAAAACTTAAATTACCGCGAGGATCCAAAATTTTAGGAAATTGAATTATTTGTGCTCTAGCCATTTATGATGAAATTATTTAACGATTCCGCAAAAATCTATAACAAACTTATTTTTTTTCAATTTAAGTTTTCTAAATTCTTTATGAGCAACTAAAAAAACAATAATATCTGATTTCTCTACAGCCTCATTGTATTCTGTTAATTTATAATGCGAGTGCGAACCTATGTTTGGTTCAACTATGCAATGTTCATGTTTATTTGAATTTTGTAACACTTTTTGAACAATATAATTAGCAGGCGACTCCCTTAAATCATCAATATCTGGTTTGAATGCTAATCCCATTAAAGCTACACTAGCTTTTCTACCATGTTTTAATTCAAATTTTAATTTTTCATTTTGAATTTTTTCAGCACACCAGAAAGTTTTGTAATTATTAACTTCTCTGGCTTTTCCAATAATTTTTGATTCTAGTGGATAGTCAGAAACAATAAAGTAAGGGTCAACAGCAATACAATGTCCACCGACTCCACAACCAGGCTTAAGAATATTTACTCTTGGATGCTTATTAGCAAGTTTGATTAGCTCCCACACGTTAATATCAGCTTTGTCACATATTAGCGAAAGTTCATTAGCAAAAGCTATTTGAACATCTCTAGACGAATTTTCCACTAATTTACACATCTCAGCAGTTCGAGCGTTAGTTCCATGTAAATCACCATTTATATAATTTTGGTAAAAAAATATTGCTTTTTGAGTTGAAGCATCGTTAATTCCGCCAATTACACGATCATTTTCGACTAGCTCATGCATTATATTTCCTGGCAATACTCTTTCAGGACAATAGGCAATATAAATAGCTCCCTCAAGTTCAGGTCTAGATTTAAATATTAGTTTTTTCATTTTATCAGCTGTACCTATTGGACAAGTTGATTCAATAATATATAAATCCTCTTTTTTCAAAAGTGGAATAATTTCTTTTGTTGCAGCTTCAACAAATGAAATATCTGGCTCATGATTGCCTTTGAAAGGTGTAGGAACAACAATAAGAAAAACATTAGCTGAACTGGGCTTTGTAGAGGCTCTTAAAAAGCCGTTTGAAACTGATTTAGAAACAATTGCATCTAATTCTGGTTCAACTATGTGAATATTTCCTTGATTAATAGTATCAACAACTTCTTGATTAATATCAACACCTAAAACCCTTGTCCCTTTTGATGCTATTAATGCTGATGTTGGTAATCCAATGTATCCCAAACCTATTGTAACAACTTCTGGATTCGTCATTTTATGTTTTTAATAAAGTTTACAATTCTTTTTGATGCCAACCCATCTCCATAAGGATTATGAAGCTTTGACATTTTTAAAAATTTTTTTTTGTTTTTTAATAAGTCTAATGCTTTAGAAACAATCAAATCTTCATTTGTTCCAACCAATAAAACTGTCCCTGCTTTTACAGCTTCTGGCCTTTCAGTAGTGTCTCTCATAACTAAGACAGGCTTTCCTAAACTTGGTGCTTCCTCTTGAACACCTCCACTATCTGTAATAATAATCTTAGATCTATTCATTAGCCAAATAAAATCATGATAAGCTAAAGGATCAATTAATATCACATTATTGATCCCTGATAAAATTCTACTAACAGGTTTCTGTACTTTTGGATTTAGATGAACAGGATATACTATTAAACGATTTTTATCATCTTCTGCAATTTGCTTTAAAGCTTTACATATTCTCTCAAAACCACTACCTTGATTTTCCCTTCTATGTCCTGTAACCAAGACTAATTCTCGATTTCCTATTCGTTTTGCAAAATCTTTGATCAATGGACTGGGATTGTCCTTAACCTTTTTAACAGAACTTATCAAAGCGTCAATCACTGTATTCCCGGTAACCAAGATTGAGCTATCAGAAATATTTTCTTTAAGTAAGTTCTTTTTTGAAGTTTCAGTAGGAGCGAAATGATAATTACAAATTCTGGCTGTAATCTGACGGTTTATTTCCTCTGGAAATGGTGATAGTTTATCATTTGTTCTAAGACCTGCTTCAACGTGACATACTTTAGATCCAGAATAAAAACTTGCTAAAGATCCTGCCATTGTTGTTGTCGTATCTCCATGAACAAATACAAAATCTGGAAAAAATTCGTCAAGAATTGGCTTTAAAGACTTAATAATAACAGCTGTTAAATCGTATAAATTTTGACCAGGCCTCATCAAATCCAAATCATAATTGGGTTGGATATCAAAAAAATCTAGAACTTGATCTAACATTTGTCGATGTTGAGCAGTTACACAAACTCTTGTGTCAAAAATAAGTGGGAATTTTTGAAATTCTTTAACCAATGGAGCTATTTTAATTGCTTCTGGTCTAGTTCCAAAAATTAATAGGATTTTTTTCATTTAAATTTTCTACAATCATCGACCATTAACAATAGTCAATTTTATTTTTTAAAACTAACTGACCTGCCTTCTTTTTCTTCCCAGTCCTTTTCTGATCTTACTCGTAAATTGGTTTCCCAACCTCCTTTAATTGTACTCAATTCAATATTATAATTTTTGGAAAAAGACAAAAGTGCATTGACATCTTTTGGAAAACAGGTTCCTCCATAACCGAGTTTTCCATCATGCCCTGGAACATTTAAATGACTATCACCAATTCTTCCATCAGAAACAAAACCCTTTAATGCATCTTCCCAATTGGCTCCAATTTTATCACAAAGCAGTTTAAACTCATTCATTATACTTACTTTAGTAGCAAAAAAAGTATTGTTCATGTATTTAGTGAGCTCTGCTGTTTTTGAGTCTGTTTGAATTATATTTTTGATTTTAAATCTTAAATTAAACAGGGTTTTTGCCTTTTCTGTTAAAGATAACTCCCCACCTAAAATGATTCTGGATTGAGTAAGCATGTCTAATTTTGCAGTTCTTTCAGTGAGGAATTCAGGGGAAAAAATAATTTTAATATTTGAATATTTTTTAGATAATCTTTCTGTAGTTCCTGGCAAAACAGTAGATTTTAATATATAAATTGGCTTACTTGTGGCCTTTTCAAAAGTGCTTTCAACGTATGATACATCTTGAGATCCATCCTCGAACATTGGAGTTGGAACACAAATAAATACAAAATCACAATTGTGAACAGATTCTAGTTCGTCTACACTCTTTAAGGGATCTTTGTCATATACACTTAAATCTGAAACAGAGGAAAAAGCAAATGAAATCGCTTCGCCCACAAAGCCATTTCCAATAACACCTACTTTGAATTTTTTCATTAAAATTTAATTTTTTAATCGAGTTTTAATTGTAAAATCATGTTGAAATCAAGTTGCTTTTCTATTTTTAAAAACGG
>MDTG01417272.1_pt1 | contig 37654 bp, 36 predicted proteins | sample 811421 | NCBI WGS metagenome assembly MDTG01 (sample SAMN05326645, study PRJNA326480) | marine metagenome | isolation source: seawater | place: Pacific Ocean: South East | collected 2011
TCCTAACAAAGCTCCGCTTTGAAAGTAGTTCAGTCAAAAAAACGCTCAAGCAAGCTTGGCGTTTTTTTGATTGAACTACTTATTCGTGACCCCGGTAGGATTCAAACCTACAACCGCTGGAGCCGAAATCCAGTGCGCTATTCAGTTGCGCCACGAGGCCTTTTATGTTCTGGTTAGAAAATAATATAGTGTTATGCTGTTAAGTGCTTCTTCACCAACATAGAAATTGTTTTACCGTCTGCTTGCCCAGCTAGTTGTTTAGAAACTATTCCCATTATCTTCCCCATATCTTTCATTCCTGCTGCCCCAACCTTGGTTATGGTTTCAACAACAACTTTTGCAATTGCCTCTTCAGACAATGCTTTAGGTAAAAACTTTTCAAGCACTGCAATTTCTGCCAACTCTGGATCTGCTAGATCTTGTCTTCCTTGCTCTATAAAAATAGCAGCACTATCCTTGCGTTGTTTCACTTGCTTTTGAATGATCTTCATTTCTTGTTCTTCTGTTAAATCATCTCCTGCACCTGTTTCTGTTTTTGCTAATAAAAAAGCAGATTTTACAGCTCGTAAAGCCTGTAAAGCAATGGTGTCTTTCAACTTCATTGCTGCTTTCATTTCTTCCATTATTTGTTTTTGCAAGCTCATATTTTATTGTTTTAGCAGATCAAAGATACAATTCTATTGCTATTTTTTGAAGGTTCTCAAATATAAAATATGCTTGTTATAATCTATAATTGCTTTCCCTTTTTCTAAAATATCTGCACCAATAATACCGTGAACTTCTGCTGCTTTGTGTTGTATTAATGCAGTATTAACATGTGTAAGATCAAATAATACCAAGTGAAAATTTTTTGTTTTCCATTTCCCTATTTTTAAGGTATTATGCTCAGATTGTTGTGTTTCCATATCAATGGCTCCTGCTCCTGCTGCTTTGGTATCACTCTCTTTGGCATCTAAGTTAAAAAACTCAATCATATCTATTCCAACACAAGAATTTGAGGCGCCAGTGTCTAAAATAAAAGTTCCTTGAACACCATTAATTGCTGCATCTAGCTCTAAATGATTTGTGACCAATTTTCTTAAAGGAATTCTTGTATAGTTCTTTTTTTCTAATAGTTTTTTTAGACCACTCATTTAACTGTATTTTTGATCTTCAAAAATACGGCATTCATAAAGAAATAATAGCATCTTTTTATAGTACCTTATTTGTACTAGCTTTGGCTTAATTTTAGTGATAATTTTATGATTACAGACACACATACGCATTTATATTCTGAACAATTTGACCAAGACAGAGCTCTAATGATACAAAGGGCAAAAGATGCTGGAGTTCATCGGTTTTTTATCCCTGCTATAGATAGCAGTTATACAGAAAGAATGCTTTCATTAGAAACGCAATACCCTAACGATGTGTTTTTAATGATGGGATTGCATCCTACTTCTGTAAAAGAAAATTATAAAGAAGAGTTACTTCATGTAAAAAAATGGATAGATAAAAGGCCTTTTTATGCAATGGGTGAAATTGGTATTGATCTGTATTGGGACACTACTTTTTTAGCGGAACAACAAGAAGCTTTTCAGACACAAATACAATGGGCTAAAGAGAAAAAACTCCCGATCGTTATTCATTGCAGAGATGCTTTTGATGAAATTTTTGATGTATTAGAGTTAGAAAAAGGAGCTGATTTATATGGAATTTTTCATTGCTTCACAGGGTCTTTAGAACAGGCTAAAAAGGCCATTTCATACAATATGAGACTAGGAATTGGAGGGGTTGCTACTTTTAAAAATGGAAAAATAAACACCTTCCTCAATCAGATACCATTAAAGCATATTGTATTAGAAACAGATGCTCCGTATCTATCTCCTGTACCTTTCAGAGGCAAGAGAAATGAAAGTAGTTATATTACCTATGTGGTTGATAAATTGGCTACTATTTATGATGTTTCTTTTGAAGAAATTGTAACTATCACTACTAAAAATTCAAAGGAAGTATTTGGAATCTAATAGTACATATTATAAAACTCCTATTGGGTTTGCTGAAATTATTGGAGACAAGAATGGTATTCAATCCATTGGTCTTATAGATAATAACACAAATGAGCAAGGTTTAGAAAAATTTAATTTGCCTCAGGATATTCCTGAATGTTTACAAGAATGTGCGCTACAATTAAAAGAGTATTTTAAAGGAGAGAGAACTAAATTTGACTTGCTTTTAAATCCACAAGGCACCTCATTTCAGAAATTGGTTTGGAAAGAACTTTGTAATATTCCTTTCGGAAAAACAAGATCTTATCTAGCACAGAGCAAACTAATTGGTGATCCAAAGGCAGTAAGAGCTGTAGCCTCTGCTAATGGAAAAAATCCTATTTGGATAGTTGTTCCTTGCCATAGGGTCATTGGCTCAAATGGATCATTAACAGGATATGCAGGAGGTCTCTGGCGAAAGAAATGGTTGTTAGATCATGAGAGCCCTGTAAAACAACAATCACTTTTTTAGACTAATTCTAGGATTGCTACGTTTATAATAATATGACAAAAAAAGGCTGGTTTTTAATCCTATTCTTTATTGGCTTTTATGCCAATAGCCAAAATACGTCATCAGACTTTAAAACTAAGAAATTTATGGTTTCTAAAGACACTATAAAATTTGATTCTGTTCCTATAAATCCGCAAAATTTTAAAGTGCTTGCAGGTCAAAAAATACTATATCCAACAGAATATGAAATTTTTTATAATGAAGCACTATTAATAATTAGTGCAGAAAAATATCAGGAAATTACCTTAGAATACTTTCGATTTCCAGCATTTATTACCAAAACCTATAGCCCATTTGATAAAAAGTTTATTGTTCCTAACAATAGCAATACAAGGCAATTATACAGTCTTACAACCAACAAGAAAACTACTGAATTAAAATTATTTGATGGTTTAAAAACAAGCGGATACATTAACAGAGGAATTACCTCAGGAAACAATCAAAGTACGGTAGCAAACTCTTCTATGGATATAAATATAGAAGGAAAGCTCTCAGACAAAGTAGCTATTAGAGCCAATATATTTGACACAAATATTCCGCTGCAAGAAAACGGATATTCACAAAGTATTACAGATTTTGATCGAATATTTATTGAACTCTATAGCAAAGATTGGCGCGTAAAAGCAGGAGATATAAGTTTAAAAAATGAGAGCAGCTATTTTTTAGCTTTTGAAAAACAGGTGTCTGGTCTTGAAGTAGCTGCAAGCATAAATATCAATACAAAGATTGCTGCTTCTGGAGCTATTGTTAGAGGACAGTTTAGTTCTTATGATTTTGTTGGAATTGAGGCAAACCAGGGCCCTTATAAAATTTTTGGCCCCAACAACGAGCCCAATTTTGTAATTATTGCTGGCAGCGAAAAAGTATTTGTAAACGGCTCTAAGATTACCAAAGGGATAAATGAAGACTATCTGATAGATTACAATATTGGTGAAATACGATTTAACACTACATTTCCAATAACCAATGACATGCGTATTCGAGTAGAATTTCAATTTTCTAATAGAAATTACACACGTTTTATAAGCTATGAAAAGGCAGAATATAAAACTAATAATGTTGAACTTTTTGGATATTTTTACAATGAAAATGATGTTAAAAATCAGCCCATACAGGTAAATCTAACAGCTGCACAAAAACAAATTTTAGCCAATGCGGGTAACAATACCAATCTAATGGTTGGAGAAAGCGCTTATCCGGATGTATTTGATGCCAATAGAATTCTTTACAAGAAAGTACAGAGTGGAACCAACGAATATTTTGAATATTCTACTAATGAAAATGACAATCTATTTACAGTAACCTTTAGCAATGTTAATAATAATGAAGGAGATTATATATTAAGTGAAACCTTTGCCAATGGAAATGTATTTGTATATGTAGGAGCCAATTTGGGAAACTACCAACCTATTACTCAATTAATAGCCCCAACTAAATTGCAAGTTGCTGTGCTAAATTCTTCCTATAAACCCTCTAAAAAAACAACAATTTTAACAGAGGTGGCTTTTAGCAATAATGATCAGAATTTATTTTCAACCATAGACAACAACCAAAATAAAGGAATTGCAACAAAACTAGCATGGAAACAAACATTGCTAGATAAAAAATGGAAACTCTTAAGTGATGTAAATTATCTTTTTATTCATAGAAATTTTAATACTATTCAGCGTTTTCAATCTGTTGAATTTAATAGAGATTGGAATCTAAACAACCCAACTGGAAATCAACAACAAATTGGGATTGATCTTAGCTTACAAAAAAGTGAAAACACTTTCTTAAACTACTCTTTTCAACAACTTCAATTTTCGGATAATTTTAAAGGAGAAAAGCATTTGATTACATCTAATGTGCAATTAAAAAACACTTCTTTTTATACAAATAGCAGTTTTTTATCTAATAATTCTGAAATACAAAACAATACTTTTTTAAGAGTTAAAGCAGGTATAGAGCAACGTTTATTAAAGTCTTGGTTTGGTGGTTTTTTAAATATTGAATCTAACAACGGGGTTATAAAACAAACCCAAGAAGCCATTCTTACCAATCATCAATTCAAAGAATATGAGGGCTATATTGGCCTAGGAGACAGTACAAAAGTTTTTGCAAAAGTTGGATTTAATTATAGAGATAATGACAGTATTAGAACCAATACTTTTACTGAAATTAATAATAGAAAAACCTATTATTTAGATGCCAAGATTATTCAAACAGAACAAACAGACCTTTCATTATTTGCAAATTACAGGGAAACAGAGAATGCTTTTTCAGAAAATCAAAAAGCATTAAATTCTAAAATTATTTATAACCAACGTTTTTTAAAAAACTTTATCACTCTTGGAACTAGTTATGAAACCTCTTCAGGAAATGTAGCTCAACAAGATTTTGTCTATGTAGAAGTAGAAGCTGGGCAAGGTTTTTATACATGGATAGATTATAATGACAATGGAATTCAAGAATTTGATGAATTTGAGGCTGCAGAATTTCAAGATCAAGCAAATTTCTTACGAGTTCCATTACCTAACTTACAATTTATAGCAACTCAAAGTGCTAAAATAAACCAATCTATTACGTTAAATGCAAACCAGTGGAGCAACAAAAATGGTCTTAAAAAAGTGCTTTCACATTTTTATAATCAATTCTTTTTAAGCAGTCGTAATGAACTAGAACGCGCTCGTAATTCATTTAATTTGAACCCGTTTAACTTGAGTAAAGATCAACAAATAAGCGTCAATTTTACCATTAAAAATAGCTTGTACTTCAACCGAGGATTACAAAATTTTAGCGCAACATATACCTATGCAAAAGCAGAAAACAAACAGCAATATAGTATTGGTAGCCAAGATACAGACACCAATTACCAGCAAATAGATTTTCAGCATAAAGTTGGCAAATTTTGGCTAATTGATTTACAAGGAAAACTATCAGAAAATAAGTTAGAAACAGAAAATTTTAACAATCGTAATTATGAAATAGATGTTATAGCATTTCAACCAAAAATAAATTATGTCTTAAATAATGACAATAGGTTTGCAGCATTCTATCACATGAAAAATAAAGAAAATACACTAGCAGAATTTGAGAAGTTAAAACAACAAAAAATTGGGATTGAGTATTTTTATACTGGAAAATCAACTTCACAATTTAATGCTAACTTTACAACTTTTTTTAATGATTTTAGCGGAAACCCAAATTCCCCTGTTGGTTATCAAATGTTAGAAGGCTTACAAGAAGGCACCAATTACACCTGGGCTTTTTTATGGAGTAAAAAACTAAACTCATTTTTAAATGTAAACCTCAATTATAAAGGAAGAAAAAGTTTAAATTCTAAAACTATTCATACAGGTACAATAAATCTAAAAGCTGTTTTTTAATTCGATGTAATTACTGAAATTTATAAAAAAACATGAAGTGATTTAAATAAAAAAGTTTAAATCACTTCCATTAAAAATTATGATAAAAAAAGAGAGACCTCTCATTTATTTGAATTTAATTATCTTTGTTTTTTTTAAAATAAATTCATGCTGCTTTTATAGTGTGAGTTGTACAAATTTCTCGCCAATCATCTAAAAAATTACTCCAAATGAATCGATTTAGTATTTATTACGCTCTTATTTTTTGTTTTTTTATTAGTTCTTGTTCAGAACAACATAAAGATACTTCAACTGAAAAATTTCAATTTGCTACTCCAGCAGAAGTAGGCATGGTATCAGATAGCCTTGTTAAAATAGAAAAAATGGTGATGGATTTTGTAGATGCAAAAAAATACCCTGGCGCTGTTACTTTAATTGCTAAGAACGGTAAAATTATTTACGAATCTGAAGTAGGATGGTCAGATTCATTAAGAACTGAGCCCTACAGAAAAGATCATTTGTTTAGAATGGCCTCCATGACAAAACCTATTGTTTCTGTAGCTGCTATGCAATTGATTGAGCAAGGAAAATTGAATTTAGATGACCCTGTTGGAAAATATATTAGTTCTTTCAATGAAACCGAAGTTTTGACTAATTTTAATCCAGCTGATAGCACATATACTTCCAAGCCTTCAGAATCTACTCCAACAATTCGTCAATTATTAACACATACGGCTGGAGTACCATACGGTTTTATGAACCCTGCTGTAAACGGAGCTATCTATGGCAAAAATGACATACCAGACTTGAGTACCAATCTTAATATGGACATTAAAGATGTAGCATCTAAACTGGGAAATTTACCACTAATGCATGAGCCTGGTAAAAAATGGATGTATGGATTAAATACAGACGTATTAGGACGTGTAGTTGAAGTAGCCTCTGGCGAAAAACTTGACGATTATATTCGTACAAACATAACTAAACCTTTAGGAATTGAAAGATTAGATTTTTATTTTGATAGTTCAGAAAAAAAGAACTTAACTAAGGTCTTTATTCCTATGAAGGATGGTACAAACATGCAAGTTAATCAAATGGGTAAAATGTATATCGCAGATTATCCTACAGATGGAGCAAAATCTTATTTATCAGGTGGAAGTGGAATGACCGGTACTGCAAGAGATTATCTTTTGTTTTGTCAAGCGATGTTAAACGATGGTAAATTAGGCGGTGCCAAAATCTTAAAAAAAGAAACAGCAAAATCAATGCATGAAGACCAACTTGATTCTGTGGCATATCCTTGGGGGCCAATGACGTTTGGTTTTGGATTTGATGTTGCCAAAAATCATCCTTCGCGACCAAAAGGAACCTACAGCTGGGGTGGTGCATTCAGTACTGTATTTTGGATAGATCCAGTAAATGATTTAATTGTTATTCAATTGAGACAAGTATTATCTTCTCCATTTAATGATGATATTAATGCTAAACTAGAAAAAATTGTTTATAGTGCTTTAGCTGGTAATAGCTAACTTTACTAAAATCTTATACCAAAAGAGCCTCATCATTTAGATGAGGCTCTTTTGGTATTTATAAATAAAAGATTTATTACATGTTTGTAAGCCAATTTTTTGCATCAACTTCTTGGTTTATAATCTCTTTTAATTCAGAAATATGAACGCGTTGTTGCTTCATTGTATCTCTGTGACGAATAGTCACTGTATTATTTTCTAAAGTCTCATGATCTACAGTTATACAAAAAGGTGTTCCAGCAGCATCTTGTCTTCTGTAACGTTTCCCAACTGCATCTTTCTCATCATAGAAAACAGTAAAGTCCCATTTTAAATCTTCTATAATTTGACGGGCCACTTCTGGTAATCCGTCTTTTTTTAACAAAGGAAATACAGCGGCTTTGGTAGGTGCTAACACAGCAGGAAGTTTTAATACGGTTCTAGTTGTATTGTTTTCTAATTCTTCTTCAACCAACGAATTAGAGAAAATTGCCAAAAACATCCTATCCAATCCAATAGACGTTTCCACCACATATGGTGTATAACTCTTATTTTCTTCATGATCAAAATATTGCAATTTTTTACCAGAAAATTCTTCGTGAGCTTTTAAATCAAAATCTGTTCTTGAATGAATTCCTTCCAATTCTTTAAATCCAAAAGGGAACTTAAATTCAATATCTGCCGCCGCATCTGCATAATGAGCCAATTTATCATGATCGTGAAAACGATAATTATCTTGCCCCATCCCAAGAGATAGATGCCATTTTAAACGGTTTTCTTTCCAATGCTCATACCAATCTTTCTGAGTTCCTGGTTTTACAAAAAATTGCATTTCCATTTGTTCAAACTCACGCATTCTAAAAATAAATTGTCTTGCTACAATTTCATTTCTAAATGCCTTTCCAGTTTGTGCTATTCCAAAAGGGATTTTCATTCTCCCTGTTTTTTGAACATTTAAAAAGTTTACAAAAATTCCTTGTGCAGTTTCTGGACGTAAATATACTTTCATAGAACTCTCTGCGGAAGCACCTAGTTGAGTGCCAAACATTAAGTTAAATTGCTTCACATCTGTCCAGTTTTTAGACCCTGTTAAAGGATCTGCAATTTCTAATTCTTCTATTAAGGTTTTTACATCGGCTAGATCTTCATTTTCTAAAGATGCTCCCATTCTTGAAAGAATTGTTTTAATTTTTTCTTGATATCCAGCAACTCTTCCGTTTGTAGATAAAAATTCTTCTTTATCAAATGCTTCCCCAAAACGTTTTGCAGCTTTGGCTACTTCTTTGTTTATTTTTCCTTCTATTTTAGCACAGTAATCTTCAATTAATACATCTGCTCTGTATCTTTTTTTTGAATCTTTATTATCTATCAAAGGATCGTTAAAAGCATCTACGTGTCCTGAAGCTTTCCAGGTGGTTGGGTGCATTAATATAGAAGCATCTAAACCTACAATGTTTTGATGCATCTGTACCATTGCTTTCCACCAATAATCTCTGATATTTTTCTTTAACTCTACTCCATTTTGAGCGTAATCGTATACCGCACTTAAACCATCATAGATTTCACTAGATTGAAAAATATAACCGTATTCTTTTGCGTGAGATATAACTTTTTTAAACTGATCTTCTTGTTGTGCCATAATGTTGGTAAAGATACATGAATAAAGAAATTTTTAAAGAAAAATTTGTGCTACTTTATGTATTTTATGAGTTCTGTATTTCTTGTTTTTTAGTATCTTCACATAAAAAGCTAAGAAAATGAAAAGATTACAAGATCTTTTTAATCTTTTTTATCCGTCTGTTTGTCTTTGCTGTGAGCAATACTTATTAGATCAAGAAAAAATAATTTGTATAGAATGTAGGTTAGATTTACCATTTATAGACAATGGTGATGTTACCAACAATCTATTAGCACAAACTCTAGAAGGGAGGGTTCTTCTTGAAAAGGGGGCATCATTTTTATATTATCATCCTGTCGGAAAAGTAAAAAAGCTTATTCATCAATTAAAATATAAAAACAACGAGTCTGTAGGTGAATTCTTAGGAGAATGGTTTGGTCAAAAATTATTAGAAACTGCTAAATTTAATGACATAGATTATATCATTCCAGTCCCTCTTCACAAGAAAAAACTAAGACAACGAGGCTATAATCAATTAACTAAATTTGGAGAACGTTTAAGTACTATTTTAGATATTGAATATCTTGAAGATGTTTTAATACGAAGTTCTGCTTCAAAAACTCAAACTTTTAAAAACAGAGTAGAACGTTTTAAAAACCTTATAACTAATTTTAGTATTGTAGATACAGAACTAATAAAAAACAAACATGTTCTTTTAATTGATGATGTAGTTACCACTGGCGCCACTCTTGAGGCTTGCTGCAAACAATTATTAAAAGCAGAAAATATAAAAATTAGCATAGTCACCATTGCGCTAACTGAATAAAAATTAACAAAACTCTGACATTATATTCCAAAAAATATATTGTTTATTTGTAGTAAAATACCTGAGTTGAAAAAAATACAATCTCTTTTTTTAATTGTTCTTGTTTTATCTTTTTCACAATGTGCAAAAAAAGGAAGACCAGATGGGGGGCCAAAAGATGAAGATGCACCATTGTTTGTAACAGCAAACCCGCCTTATGAAACTATTAATTTTGATAAAAATGAAATTAATATTTACTTCAATGAATATATAAAATTAAAAGACCTTAATAAGCAACTCATTATTTCACCGCCTTTAAACCCTGAAAATCCACCTCTAATTTCACCACAAGGAAGCCCAAGTAAGTACATTAAAATACAAATTTTAGATACGCTACTAGAAAACTCTACCTATATTTTTGATTTTGGGAATAGTGTGCAAGATAATAATGAAGCCAATACTTTAGAACGCTTTAAATATGTATTTTCTACCGGAGCCTACATAGATTCTTTAACCCTGTCTGGCAGTGTTAAAAATTCTTTTAAATCTGAGAGTGTTGAAAATATAAAGCTTTTATTGTACAGATTAGACAGCGCTTATACAGATTCTGCTGTATACAACAGAAAGCCAGATTATGTGACGAGTACTTTAGACTCCTCTAATTATGAATTTTCAAACCTGAGAAAAGGCAACTATCTTTTAGTTGCTTTAAATGATGCTGGAAGCGATTATGTTTTTAATCCAAAAACTGATGAAATTGGTTTTTTAAAAGACACTATTTGGTTGCCTAGAGATAGCATTATTAAAACTGAGCTCTCTATATTTAAAGAAGAATTACCTTATATATTTAGACGAGGAAAAGAAATAAGAAAAGGACAACTTATTTTTGGATACCAAGGAAAACCTTCAAATATAAAAATAGAAAACCTCTCTGCTGTTCCAGATAATTTTCAAACCATCATTTTTCCTGAAAAAGATAAGGATACTTTAAATCTTTGGCACTCGCCCATAGAAAAAGATTCACTTATTTTTAAAATAAGCAACAATAATATTATAGATACTATAACTGTAGCATTAAGAAAAAAACAACTCGATTCATTAACTGTTACCAAAATAACTGGAGGTGTATTAAATATAAAAGATACCTTATTTTTTAGCACTAACAATCCTATTATAAAAATAGATACTTCAAAAATTAATTTTGTACATACAGATAGTATCTATATAACTTACAAGGCATTCATCTCAAAAAAAGAGAGTAGCGTTGGCTTTCTTTTTGAGAAAAAATTTAAAACATCTTACAAACTGAATTTATATCCAGATGCTTTAGTGGATATTTTTGAGACTAGTAATGATACCGTTACTTCTCAATTTAGAACAAGAAGTATAGAAGATTATGGAGAAATCTCATTAACAATTCAAAATCCTGAAAAGGTTCCTGTCATTATTCAATTAACCGATATTAACGATGTTACAGTAGCTAAAGAGACTTCATCTGAAAATAAAACAATATCATTTAACTATTTAATTCCTAAAAAATATAAAATTAGAATTATTTACGACACCAATAATAATGGGAAATGGGATACTGGAAATTACCTAGAAAAAAAACAACCAGAACCTGTACAATACTTCCCTGAGGTTCAGGAAATAAGGCCTAATTGGGTGTTAAATGAAGTTATAAAAATAACTCCCAATAAGTAAATTATCACTTAAAAAAGAGATGCAGTTACACTAGCTTTTTTAATGACATGATAACTCCCAAGTGAAGAGATTCATGAAAATTATTAAAGATTACTGCTTTTTCCATTGAATCAATCACAAAACCTGTACTTGTTTTATATGCTGAATATTCTGTAAATATACCTGCCTCATAATCTTCTTCTAGGGTGTTAGGCAAGCCTTTAAACAAGTCTAAAACTTCATCAAATTCTTCTTGAGTAAATTGACGTGTAGGTTTTGTTCCTTTTTTGAAGGCAGTAATTAACTCATCTGACACCAGACAATCTTTTTCAGAAAGCCCATAATGTAATAATTGCTGAGTAACAACTATATGTGCAATATTCCAAGCAATATTATTAGTAAACCCTTCTGGAATAACATGCAGTTGATCTAAACTTAATCCTTTTATATAATGTAAAACTATAGCTCTTGTTTTTGTTAGTATATCAAATTGTATCTTCATTTTTTTAATGTAATTTTATCAAAGATAATTCTTATAAATGAAGAAAGTATATTTTTTACAAACTTGTGACACCTGCCGTAGAATTTTAAAAGAAGTAAATTTAGAGGGTTTTGAGAGGCAAGAAATTAAAGCCAATCCTGTAACGGTTTCTCAATTAGAAGAAATGTATTCTTTTTCAAATAGTTATGAATCCTTATTTAATAAGCGCGCCAAGAAATACAAGGCCATGGACTTAAAAAATGAGCTTATTACTGAAAAAGAGTACAGACAATTTATTTTGGATGAATATACTTTTTTAAAGCGCCCTGTTTTTATTGTAGGGAATGATATTTTTATTGGAAATAGTAAAAAAGAAATAGACCGTTTGAAAGAAAATATTGGTTAATTATTTCTTAAATATGTTTTCAATCTTAGTGCCGAATTATCTCTAATATCTTGCCAAAATAAATTCATATCTCCTGCATGATAGTTCTTTATCAGAGACATAAAAAGTCGCATGGGAAACTTGGGGTTGCTAGACCAAACTAATCCGTCAGTAATTTCAACTGTAAGTGCTTTTTGGTAGATTTTTTTATTGGTGTACAAAAAACCTTTGTGTTGTTCTAAACTTGTTGTTTTAGAAGTATCCCAAGTAATTGGATTGCTTGTTACACCTCCGTCATACCAATTTTTATCATTTTTAGGATAGTGACCTTTTTTAAAGGTATTCCACGAAACAAAACCACCGGTTTCAGTTGGAGTTGTCATAGGTTTAATTGTCTTGAATTGATCTGGTTGTATTCGCATTCCAGGAATATACGCTGCTACTAATTTTTTTTGCAACTCTTTCCCATCAAAAAAATCAGCAAGCAATCTCACTGTATGGGTGGTTCCTTGACTATGACTTAGCATAATGATGGGTCTTCCTTTATTGTATTTTTCTAAATAAACTTTAAAAGAATTCTTTACATCTTCATAGGCTAATTCTAACGCTTCTTTACCTCCTTCATTAAACATCTTATACGAACGAATATGAGCCTGCCTGTAAAAAGGAGTGTAAACTTTGCCTGAAATAGCCAAGGCAGATGCTTGCATTAAAACTGCTTTTTCTAGAACTTTTTTATTTTGTATTGTATCATTAATTGGAACATTCCATCGAATATCTTCCTTTTCTAAATTTAAAGTTGGATACACATAAAAAACATCTGCTTGCAATGTATCTATTTCTTTGGAAGCGTATTCTTGAAATGCCCTAGTATATTTTGCTGGTAATACTGCCCAAGATGACGTAAGAGTATAATCTGGTTTTTCTGGTGATTTTTCTACTTGAAAACGCTGAATCTCAACTATAGATTTGCATCCTGTTAAAAAAATGAGTACAAATATGAATGAAAGTCCATACTTCATGTTATTTCTTTTTATATGCTTCGTAAGATTTTTCTTCAACTAAATCTGATCCTGTAAAAATATTAATTTCCTTTTTTACATCAGAACGAGTATCATTTACATAATAAACTGCTCGAGCCAAATCTATAAATGTTAGACCAAAATCATTTGCTCTTTCACATTCTCTGATATCATCTTCAATTTTCCACAACTTTTTATTCACTTCTAACAAATCATGATGAAGTTTTTTTAATTGATCTCTGTCTTTACAACCACAATAAATACTGTCAACATCTGGTGTTAATGTGTTGTATTCGTGTTGAATATTGATGATTTTTTTTGGATCTTTAATTTTGGAAAGTTTAATTTCTAAAATAGTGTATTTATCTATAATTTCTCCGTTAGAAACTTCTATTTTCATATTATTATCCCATAAAGATGGGCTCTGTATTATTTAAAGTTTGAAAGCAAGCAAAAAAGCTTGTGATTATGTTATCAAATTCTAAGTTTATAAAAATTTACGTTCTATTATAGTCATAAAACGTTCTTCAATTTCTTCTTTATCTGCCCAGTCATAATCTGGTTTTACCATTTTATGAATAAACTTTTTTGCTTCTTTTTGAGTTTTAAATGAATTTAACTGAGAAACCACTCGGTTAAAATCTTCCTGACTTCCTCCAAACAAGCTTTTTACAAATGCAATTCGGTCATTTAAGCCTATTTGAATATCACCTTGTAAGGTATCGTTTAATGATTTTTTAGGGGCATTTTCAAATAAATCTGCAACTACATCTGCAGCAATGGTATCTTTCAATTCGTCCTCTAATGAATGTATCACATCAGTTGTATTAGTATTATCAATAACTTCTGAGTTTTCTTCTAAAATCTCCTCTAAAATCTCTTCTGATTGAGAAAATAAATCATCTTTTTCTTCAGCTTCATTAAAACCTACCAAAGATTCATCAATCAATAATTTAATTTCTTCACTAGGCAATTCTTCCGATGAATGTTCATTAAGCGCTTCTTGATCTTCTATTGTTACAACATCTTCTTCAATAGTTTCTGTTGTATCAAACTGTTCTATATCATCTTCAATTTTTATCTCTTTTTCTAGATTTTCACTAGACTTATTAACCAACTCTAGAAGCTCATCCTTGGTATACTCAGAATTTGGTGTGTTATTAATATATTCCTCTACATATGCCAAAACAGCTAATTTTTCATAAACTTCATGCGCTTTCGTTTTCAAAGCAAAAACATCCTCTTTGTTTTTCATTTGTAAAATACTGTGAGCTAAACTAGTGAGGTCTGCTGCGAGTTTTTTGTGCATAAGTTGTGTTGTTTAATTATTTTTTAATGTCATTTTTTAATAAATTTGCATACATTCACATTAAATAATGTACAAATCCACTGAAGCCTTAAAATTACAAAATGTTTCTTGAAAATACAGTAAATCATACAGAACAATTTGGTTGGATAGAAGTTATTTGTGGCTCTATGTTTTCTGGAAAAACTGAAGAGCTCATCAGAAGACTCAAACGCGCGCAGTTTGCAAAACAACGAATAGAAATTTTTAAACCCGTTGTTGACACAAGATATGATAATGAAATGGTAGTTTCTCATGATGCCAATGAAATTCGGTCAACCCCAGTCCCTGTGGCTTCTAACATTAGATTACTAGCCAATGATGTTGATGTTGTTGGTATTGATGAAGCTCAATTTTTTGACGATGAAATTGTGGCTGTTTGTAATGATTTGGCCAATCGAGGAATTCGTGTAATTGTTGCTGGATTGGATATGGATTTTAAAGGAAACCCTTTTGGTCCTATGCCTGCATTAATGGCAACAGCAGAATATGTTACTAAAGTTCATGCTGTTTGTACCAGAACAGGAAACTTAGCCAATTATAGCTTTAGAAAAGCAACTAGTGAAGACATTGTTTTTTTGGGAGAAACCCAAGAATACGAACCCTTAAGCAGAACTGCTTACTACAAAGCACTTATTTCACAAAAAGAGGAGATTCTGAAAGAAAAAAATTCTGAAAATTAGTCCATACTAATCCTATGAACAACCATGTAACTGTTTTGGAAATTGATGGTAATGCGCTAGAGCACAACCTTCATTACTTTAAAAATAAACTACATCAAAAAACAAAAATATTAGCTGTTGTAAAAGCTTTTGGCTATGGAAGTGATGCTGCCAAAGTAGCTTCTTTTTTAAAAGATAAGGTAGATTATTTTGCTGTTGCCTATACCCACGAAGGAACTGCTTTGAGAAAAGCTAGAGTAGCAACTCCTATTATGGTTTTACACCCTCAGGTTCAAAATTTTAATCAAATTGTAAGAGATCAATTAGAGCCTAGCATCTATAACTTAAAAACATTAACTGAATTTCTAGCGTATGCTGAAGAGCAAGAACTCCTGTCCTATCCTATTCATTTAAAATTTAATACAGGATTGAATAGATTGGGCCTTTCAAAAGCTGATATTCCTTTAATTATAAATGCTGTTAATGGCTCAGAACATGTAAAAATCAAATCTATTCTATCTCATTTAGCAGCTAGCGAAGATGCCAATGAACGAGTGTTTACATTAAAGCAACTCCATAATTTTAAAGAGATCATGAAAGAAGTTTATGAGTATTTAGACTACACTCCAATAGCTCATACCTTAAACACATCTGGTGTTATAAACTATCCAGAAGCTCAATTTGACATGGTGAGAATTGGTATTGGTTTATATGGTTTTGGAAATGATAAAAAAGAAACTTCACAATTAAAAAACTCACATATTTTGAGATCTATTATTTCTCAAACTCATTCCGTAAAAAAAGGAGAAACTGTTGGATACAATAGGGCTTTTATTGCAAATGTAGATGCTACAATAGCTACTATTCCTATTGGGCATGCCGATGGTTTGTCTAGAAAATTAGGAAATGGAAATGGATCTGTGACTATTCATAATCAAAGAGCTCCAATTATTGGCAATGTTTGCATGGATATGATGATGGTAGACATTACTAACATTAACTGCAAAGAAGGAGATAATGTGTTTATATTTAAAACCCAAGAAGACATCTTGAATATTTCTTCAGTATCTGAAACTATTTCTTATGAGGTATTAACTCTTATCTCTCAGCGAATAAAAAGATTGCTCATTTACTGATATTTTCTTATTTTTAGGTTTATTAATTTTTAAAAAACTAATATGCTAAAAGAATTTAAAGAATTTGCCCTAAAAGGAAATCTAGTAGACATTGCCGTCGGTTTTGTTATGGGTGCTGCTTTTAAACAAGTAGTCACATCATTCACAGCAGGGATTGTTTCTCCACTAATAGGATTGATTTTTAAAGCTGATTTTAAAGATCTAAAATGGATCGCAAGAGAAGCAGACAACTCTAATAACATTTCAGAAGTTGCTGTTTTATATGGTGATTTTATAACCAATGTTATAGATTTTTTTATTGTTGCATTTGTAATGTTTATTATTATAAAAGGAGTAAATGCCACTAAGAAAAAAGAAGCACCTGCAGCACCTGCATTACCCGTGGGACCATCACAAGAAGAACTATTAGAGGAAATCAGAGATTTATTAGCTAAAAAGTAAATTTGTTTACTTTTTCAAAAAACATATCACAAGCTCATAAAATGCTTTGGGCTTCTCTGCATGTAACCAGTGCCCCACATTGGCAATAGTTTTTATAATTGCTTTTGGGAAATGAGCTTTTATCATAGGAACTTCACTCTCAGTTATATATCCAGAATTTCCTCCTGCTAAAAATAGAGTTTCTCCATTAAAGGTTGTAAACGATGGCAATGCTTTTCCTACTTCAGAATTGTTTTCTGTTAGTGATTGTAAATTAAATCTGTAGGCTAAGAGTCCTTTCTCTTTCCAATACACATTTTTTAATAAAAAAGAACGAACACCAATATCCGGAATTAGTTCGGCGATTTTTTGATCAACCAATTTTCTGGTATTGTGAATTAAAAAATCAACCGAATTCAATGCTTTTAAAATATCGGTATGATGCGGCCGATAATATCTTGGAGCAATGTCTACAATAATTAATTTAGCTACCAATATTGGGTATTTCACAGCAAAAAGCATTGCAACTTTTCCTCCCATTGAATGCCCTAACACAATCACTTTTTCCAGCTGGTGATGTTTAATGTACTGAACTATATCTTCCACTAAAAGGTCATAATCAAAATTACCTGCATGAAAACTTCGTCCGTGGTTTCGTTGGTCTATTAAATGTATTTGAAAATCTTCTCCAAACTTATTCCCTAGAGATTTCCAGTTATCACTCATGCCAAAATATCCATGAAGAATTAGTAAAGGAGCACCTTCTCCAATTATTTTTGAATGTACTATTTTCATTAATCAGTTATCAAAATTTCAAAATATAGTTCACTAAATAAAACTTCGAGAGCCCCATATTACGTGTGTATTGAGCACTTAAAACACCTTCTATCTAAGTCTATGTAAATACATATTCACCACATTTTGCAAACCTAAATATAAACTCTCAGAAATTAAGGCATGCCCAATAGAAACCTCTGCTAAATTTGGAATGTTTTGCTTAAAGAATTCAATATTCTCAAGATTAAGATCGTGACCAGCATTAATACCTAGTCCTAATTTGTGAGCAAAAAGAGCTGCTTCTGTGTAGGGTTTTACAGCTTGCTTATCCCCTTTTTCATAAGCGCCTGCAAAATATTCTGTATACAATTCTATTCTATCTGCTCCTGTTGTGGCAGCAGCTTCAATTAATTTTAAATCTGTATCAATAAAAATAGAGGTTCTAATTCCGGCATTTTTAAACTCACTAATCACTTCTTTTAGATATGATTGATGGGCAATAGTGTCCCAACCTGCATTAGAGGTAATTTGATGGATTGTATCTGGCACCAATGTTACTTGAGTTGGCAGTACTTCCAACACTAAATCCATAAATTTACGAATAGGATTTCCCTCAATATTATACTCTGTAATGACCTTCGGCTTAAGATCATAAGCATCTTTATAACGAATATGTCTTTCATCTGGTCTAGGATGAATGGTGATGCCTTGTGCACCAAATTCTTGAATATCTGTAGCAACTTGTAATAAATTAGGAACATCTCCGCCTCTTGAATTTCGTAATGTTGCAATTTTATTAATATTTACACTTAACTTTGTCATTGGTTTCAAATAAAACACAAAAGTACGGCATTAAATGATTTTAAACTATATTCGTAAAGCATGAATATGAAAGAATACATACTAAACGATATAGAAGTTTTAACACAAGATAGTTTGATAAAAAAATCTCAAGATATCTTCAAAATACTTCCAATCACACACATTCCTATTGTTCACAAAGGGGTACTAGTAGGGTGTATCTCTGAAAGTGATTCTCAAAACATCGAAGAAAATTCTTCATGTATTTCAGAATACCCTCATTTAATTGACTTCTTTTTTGCTGATGAAAATACCACAATATTAAAACTGATTAAATTATTTACAGACAACCAAACTAACATAATGCCTTTTTTAAATGATAAAAAAAAATATTTAGGGTATTATGAATTAAATGATATCCTAGAGATATTTAGCGCTAGTCCGTTTATATGTAATGATGGAATAAGTATTGTTTTAGAAAAAAATAAAAAAGATTTTTCTGTAAGTGAAGTAAGTCAGATTGTGGAAAGTAATGATGGAAAAATACTTGGTCTTTTCATTTCGCATGAATTTTCCGATACAATGCAAGCAACCATAAAAATTAATTCAGAAGATATTAATGAAATCATTCAAACATTTAGAAGGTATAACTACAATATAATCTCTGAACATAAAGATGATTTTTATTTACAAGATCTAAAAGATAGATCAGATTATTTGCAGAAATACTTAGACATGTAATGATAAAAAAAGTAGCCGTTTTTGGTCAAACATATTCCGTAAATGCTAAAAAGGAAATTTCAATTCTTTTAACAGCTTTAGAAAAACACAATGTGGTGGTTTTTTTTGAGGAAAACTTTTACAAGGTTATAAAAAACCTTGGGCATCTTTCTAAAAAACACCCCACTTTTAAAAGCTTTCACGATTTAAATAGTTCTTTTGACTTATTTTTTAGTTTGGGTGGTGACGGAACAATTTTAAGAGCTATTACTTACATTAGAGATTTAAACATTCCTATTCTAGGAATTAATACGGGGCGTCTTGGTTTCTTGGCAAACATTCAAAAAAATGCTATTGAAGAATCTATTGATTTATTAATTGCTAAAAAATACACAATTCAAGAAAGAACACTATTAAGCATTAGAACTAGCCCAGAAGTTGATTCTTTTGGTGAACTTTCTTTTGCACTAAACGAAATTACAATTGCTAGAGAAAATACAACATCTATGATAGGCGTTAAAACATTTTTAGACAAAGAATACCTTACAAACTATTGGTCTGATGGTCTTATTATTGCAACTCCAACGGGTTCTACAGGATATTCACTAAGTTGTAATGGTCCAGTAATTTCGCCAAATTCAAAAAACTTAATCATTACCCCAATAGCACCTCATAATTTAAACGCAAGACCCATGGTGATTCCAGACGATACTTTTATAGAATTAGAAGTAGACTCTAGAGAAAAGAGTTTTTTAATTTCATTAGACTCAAGAATTACCTCGGTGCCAAAAGACACAAAGATTTATATAGAGAAATCTCCTTTTACAATTAAAAGCGTTATTCCATCCAATCAATCTTTTCTAACCACCCTAAGAACAAAACTTTTATGGGGAGAAGATACCCGAAATGGTTCTAACATTTAGAGAACTACTAAGCAATAAAAAATCAAAATTATTGTTATTCAAAAAGACTTGACTATTAACTTTATAAAGCAAATAGATTTTTTTATATTTGCAAGCTATTTTTTAGGATGAAAAGGTATTTAATTTTATTGCTATTTCTATACAATTCTAGCAATTGTTTATCGCAAATAAATGAAATAGGTATCTTTACAGGAGGGGTAAATTATGTTGGAGATGTTGGGAAAACTAATTACATTCAACCCAATAACCCAGGTGGAGGTATTATATACAAATACAACTTAAACCCAAGAATAGCAATTAGAGGATCTTACAGTTATTTCTCTTTAGTAGGAGATGACGCAGATTCTGAAAATAAAATCAGACAACAAAGAGGTTTTAGTTTTAAAAACCCAATAAACGAATTTGCAGTGGGTATTGAGTATAATTTTTATGAGTATGACTTATCATCACAAAATAAAACAAGCACTCCTTATATTTTGTTACAAGTAGCAGCTGTAGATTTTGAAACTCCTAGAGTACAGAATTTAGATGGTAGTTTTAACCTTACCAGAAATACATCTGTTGCTATACCCTTTGGAATTGGTTACAAAACGAAAGTTTATGGTAAAATAGCTTTTGCAATAGAAACTACATTTCGTTATACATTCACAGATAAATTAGATTTCTCTACAAGTCAGTTTTCAGAATTAGATTTTGGAGGTACTTCAAATGATTGGTACATGTTTTCTGGTGTTTCTTTAGTTTATACTTTTGGAAGACCTGCTTGCTTTGCCAATCAAAGATAAAAATTTATGGAAAAAAAATTACTCATTAGGTCTGACAATATACCAAAGCACGTTGCCGTAATTATGGATGGTAACGGACGTTGGGCCAAAGACAAGGGTATGAATCGTATTTTTGGTCACAAAAATGCAATAACTGCTGTAAGGGACACCATAGAAGCTGCCGCAGAAATAGGAACAGAAGCAATTACTTTATATGCTTTTTCTACAGAAAACTGGAAAAGACCCAAACTAGAGGTAAATGCTTTGATGGGTTTGTTAATAAACTCATTAAACAAAGAATTAAGTACTTTACAAAAAAACGAAGTTAGACTTAATACTATTGGAGATATAAATACTCTTCCAAATAATGCGCAAAAAACATTAAAAGAGGTAGTAAATAAAACTAAAAATAACAAAAAAATAGTCTTAACATTAGCTCTGAGTTATGGAGCTAGGGAAGAAATTGTTAATACTATTAAAAACATATCTAAAAAAGTTGTTAATAAGGAGCTTTCCATCAAAGAAATAGACGAAAAAATTATAAATAATCATTTATATACGTTTAATTTGCCCGACGTTGATTTAATGATAAGAACTAGCGGAGAACAAAGAATAAGTAATTTCCTTTTATGGCAAATGGCTTACGCCGAATTATATTTTACAAATATACTTTGGCCAGATTTTAGAAAAGAGCATTTTTATGATGCAATTATAGAATATCAGAATAGAGAACGAAGATTTGGAAAAACAAGCGAGCAAATTAAACCAGCAGAATAGCAATATATTTAAGGCTATTATTTTTACTTTTTTACTTACCTTGGTTGCTTTACCTACCAAAGCACAAGTACTTAATGACTCTACTGCAGTTGTTAAAAAAGATACTATTTCAGTACAAGAAAATATCGTGTATGAAAAAGGCAAAGAATATATACTTGGCGGTATCTCTATTATTGGATTACAAAAATTTACAGAATCTACAGTAAAAGTTTTTACTGGTCTAAAAATAGGACAACCTCTAAAATTACCAGGAGACAAGTTAACTAGTGCCATTAAAAAACTATATGAAAGTAAGCAGTTTAGCACAGTTGATGTTTATTTAATCAGAGTTGACGGTAGTACCATATATTTAGAGTTTGATGTAAAAGAATTACCTCAATTAAACGAAATTAGCATAGCAGGAATAAGAAAAAATAAATCAAAAGCATTAAAAACTGAAGCAGAGCTTAAAACTGGAGCTATGGTTACAGATAATTTAATTGTTACTACAAAAAACTATTTTAAAAAGAAATATACAGACAAAGGGTTTTTAAAGACAAAAGTAAGTATAGACACTAGAATAGATTCCTCAGATATTAATGCCGTTAATATGAGTATTTACATAGATAAAGGCTCTAAAATAAAAATTAAAAACATCAATTTCCAAGGAAACAAATCTCTTACAGATGGTAAATTAAGATCTGCAATGAGTAATACTAGAAGAAAGTTTTTAGGGAGATTCTGGAAGGGTTCTAAGTATGTAGATGATAAATTTAAAGAAGATTTAGAAAGTATATTAGACACCTATAGTAGACTTGGTTATAGAGATTCTAGAATTTTAGCGGATTCTATATCTTGGAATGAAGACAACACCATCAATATAGACATAACATTAGAAGAGGGTAGGCAATATATATTCGGAGACATTATTTATGTTGGAAATAAAAGCTACACAGACCAACAATTAAATACACTTCTAAAGATAGAAAAAGGAGATGTATATAACGGCTCTGTTCTTAAGGAAAGAATTACTGGAGATGGTAGCCCTAGCTCAGATGATATTCAAACACTCTATCAAAACAGCGGTTATTTATTCTCCTCTGTAAATGCAGTAGAAACAAAGGTTGTAAATGATTCCATTACTGTTGAAATTAGAATTAGAGAAGACGAAAAAGCTACTATAAACAAAGTAAGTGTTATTGGAAACGACAAAACCAATGATTTTGTTATCTATAGAGAATTAAGGGTAAAACCTGGTTCTTTATTTAGTAGAGATGCAATTATTAGATCTATTCGTGAAATTGGACAACTTGGCTATTTTGACACCAATGTAACACCAGATGTAAAACCAAACTACCAAGATAAAACTGCAGACATAGAATTTACTGTGATAGAAAAGGGAGGAAGTCAAATAGAGCTTCAAGGCGGTTATGGTGGAGGTTCATTTATTGGTACATTAGGATTGTCTTTTAATAATTTTTCTGTTAGAAATATATTCAAAAAAGAAGCTTATAAGCCTCTTCCAATGGGTGATGGGCAATCTTTATCTTTACGACTACAAACCAGTAGAACGTTTAATACCTATAGTTTTTCCTTTACAGAGCCTTGGTTTGGTGGTAAGAAGCCTCAATCTTTATCATTCTCGGTATATTCTTCCAAGCAATTTCAGTTAAACAGACAAACTTTTGATGTAGATAGAGATAGAAGTTTAGGAATAGTTGGTGCCTCTGTAGGAATTGCCAAAAGATTAACCTGGCCAAGTGACTTTTTTACATTATCACAAACATTTAGCTATCAAAGTTTTGGATTAAATGATTATCAATTTAGAGTTGGTACAGATATTTTAAGTGAGGGAGATCTAAATAACCTAGCCTATAATATTAGCTTGAGTAGAAATTCTGCTGGACCAAGTTTAATATTTCCAACCTATGGGTCTACGTTTAGTATTAGTGCAAAAGCAACCGTACCCTACTCACTATTTAATAATAAAGATTATCAAAGTTTAGATCCTGCAGAAAGGTTTAAGTGGTTAGAATACTATAAACTATTATTTAAAGGAAAATGGTACAATGGATTTACGGATAAATTAGTCTTAATGGCTAATGCAGAAATGGGGTATTTAGGCTTTTATAATGACGAATTAGGAAGCACTCCTTTTGAGCGTTTCTTTGTTGGTGGAGATGGTATCGCTCAATTTCAATTAGATGGTAGAGAAAGTGTTGGATTAAGAGGATATGAGAACAACAGATTATCTTCTATAGAAGGAGGTACTATTTATAATAAATTTCAATTAGAACTTAGGTATTCTATTACAGATAAGCCCTCTGCATCTATTTATACCATAGGTTTCTTAGAAGCTGGGAACTCTTATGACAATTTTACTACCTTTAATCCGTTTAACCTTAAAAGGTCTGCTGGTTTAGGTATACGTATTTTTATGCCTGCATTTGGATTATTAGGAATTGATTTTGCTCACGGATTTGATCCTTTACCAGGTTCAAATATTAAATCTGGATGGCAAACTCACTTTATCATAGGGCAGCAGTTTTAATTAAAAAGAAATTAATCTTAATTTTTGATCATGATGTTTTCAAAGCAAAATAAAATGATATTAAATATCTGTTTATGTTTGTTTCTTTCCGGTAGCATATTTGTTACAGCGCAAAAGGCACAAAGAATTGCATACATAGATATGGAGTATATTTTAGACAATGTTCCGGAATATCTAGATGCTCAAAATACCTTAGATGCTAAAGTAACCAAATGGAGAGGTGCACTAGATAAATTAAATAGGTATATAGAAAAAATAAAAACAGACTTAGCCAATGAACGAGCTATTTTAACAAATGATCTCATTCAAGACAAGGAAGACGAAATAACTCTAAAACAAGAAGAATTAAGAAGGTTAGAATCTTTGTATTTTGGTCCAAATGGAGATATGTTTTTATTGAGGAAGCAATTAGTAAAACCAGTTCAAGATCAAGTTTATAATTCTATACGAGATATTGTAATTAAAAGAAAATATGATTTTGTTTTTGACAAATCTAGCGATCTAGTAATGTTGTATTCCAATAAAAAATACGATATTAGCGAACTTGTTTTAAATGAAATAGTAAGAGAACGAAAACTAGAGGCTAATAAAGAAAAAAGAGCAAAAAAAAGAACTCCCAATAAAGAGTTAACAGACAGACAAAAAAAAGCAGTTCTAGATAGAGAATCTGCAAAAAAAAAGAAAGAGGAAGATAGAATAGCAAAAAAGAAAAAAAGTGCAGAAGCTAGGAAAAAAAGAATCGCTGATATAGCACAAAAAAGAAATATATTAAGAGAAAAGAAAGAAGCTGTAAGAAAGAAAAAAGCACAGGTTAATAAAGATCAGGATAATAATTAAATTAAACAAAATGAGAAAATTTAAGAGTTTACTATTAGTTGCATTTTTAACTTTAGGAATGAGTGGAATTGCAAATGCACAAAAGATTGGGCATGTAGTTTACGAAAGGGTAATTGCAAATATGCCAGAAACTAGAGCATTGCAAGCAGAATTAGCTAAAATTACTAAAACATACAAAGATGATATCGACGGTATGAAGAAAAAGCTAGATGACAAAATAAAAAAGTATACGGCAGAACAAGCACAACAGACAGAAGACACTAATAAGCAAAGAGCACAAGAAGTACAGGTAGATAATTCTAGAATTCAGCAAGCTGAACAAGCTGCTTACCAAGATATTCAAGAAAAACAAAACAACAAGTTAGTTCCTATTATTGGTAAAGCGAGAAAAGCTATTAGTGAAATAGCCAAAGAAAAACAAATTCTTTATGTTCTTGATGCTTCTGCAGGAAGAAGCCTTTTAGTTTCTGAAGGAGAAGACTTATATGAAGCTGTAAAAGTAAAATTAGGGCTGTTAGCAGATGCAAAAAAACCAACTGTACCAGGTCAGAATTAATAAATACAAAAATACATTGAAATAAAATCCTACTTTACAAGTAGGATTTTTTTTATTTTTACAAACTTATGAATTCAATTGAAGATAATCCTATTGGTTTTTTTGATTCTGGCGTAGGTGGAACATCTATCTGGAAAGAAGTACATCAGCTTTTACCAAATGAAAGCACCATCTACTTAGCGGATAGTAAAAATGCACCATATGGTCAAAAATCAAGAGAAAAAATAATTGAATTTTGTATAAAAAATACGGAGTTTCTTCTTAATAAAAATACAAAAATTATAGTTGTAGCCTGCAATACTGCTACTACAAATGCTATCTCAATTCTTAGAAAGAAATATGATATTCCTTTCATAGGAATAGAACCAGCTATTAAACCTGCTGGATTGATTACAAAAACTAAAAAAATAGGAGTATTGGCTACACAGGGAACAATACAAAGCGATCTCTTTGAGAAAACATCTTCAAGTTTAGATACTACAATTGAGATTATAGAGCAAGTAGGAGAAGGACTGGTTGATCTAATTGAAAAAGGTGAGATAGAGTCTAAACAAATGCAAAAGCTTCTTTATAAGTACTTAAATCCAATGATAGAAAAAAATATAGATGCGTTGGTATTAGGTTGCTCTCATTTCCCGTACCTAATACCGCATATAACAGATATAATAGGCAATAAAATTAAAATAATTGATTCTGGTTCTGCAGTGGCAAGACAAACAAAGAAAATACTAACTAGGTTAGATATCCTCAAAAATAACAAAAACAACTTTACTCACGAGTTTTACAGCAATAAAAACACGAAAATTTTGTCAGAATTACTGAATAACAAAAAAGTAAAACTTATAAAGAAAAATTTTTAAAAAGAAGCATTTATATTAGGGCATGCAGCAGCTCTTGGTTTTTTTGTAAATAAATTAACCCCAACAGATACTTGATGAAGACCATAATTTGTAAGTACAATGTCATTTAGTTGTCTTGTATAAGTGTAAGAAAACATCCATTTATTATAATTTACTCCAATTATTGGGGTAACATATACCAAGTCTTCAATTGGCTTAGAATCGAAACCTCTCCTATATGACAATGCGGCCCATAATTGAGTTTTATTAAAATCTTTATATACTTTTAAATTAAAGTCTACAATTCTTTCTCCAGTAGACTCCCTCAATTGAACCATCATTGAGGGTTCAAATTGAAACATTTGATCTTGCCCAAAATAATATCCCAACGATAATACATAATTTCTTAAATCTAAAGGTTCAAGATTATTATTAAGATTATTCTTAGCGGACAACAGTAAATTTTTAACGGTAAAATAGGAAGAAAACCCTTTCCTGTGGTAAGCAGCACTAAAATCTGCATTGAAATAACCATCACTCCTAATTATTTGAGCTACAGTTGGATCTCCAAAAAATTGCGATTGATCTACTTGATTTTGAACTGCTGTTAATGAAAGACCAAAAGAAATTTGATTAAAAATAGAGGCTCTGTTTAAATCTAAATGATAGGCGAAAGTTCCTTGAAAGCCTTTTTGTGAATGAAAACCATTACTATCATTAAAAAGAATAAAACCAATGGCTGCTTTCTCACGAAAACGATTATGAAAACTTATAGTTTGCAAGGTTGGTGCACCTTTAATATCACCCCATTGTTGTCTTGCAGTAAAACGCAATTTACCAGTATTGCCAATACCGGCAGCAGAAGGGTGAACTAAATAAACATTGTCAGATAAGTAATCCGAATAAATAGGTAAGGTTTCTTGAGATGATCCTTCAGTAATGAAGAATAAAGAGGTGAAAATTAAAATTAAACTTTTTAATAGATTCATAAAAGTTAAAACTTAGGGATGTAAATATATTGTTTTATATCAAATATCACAATAACATTTAACATTTAACATTTAAAAATTTTGGTTTAAAAATTAACTAAATAATAAACAAATTAGTGCCATAAAAAATATTAAACAACTAAATCTCTTTCTAGCTCCTCTAAAGATTTTCCTTTAGTTTCAGGCACAATTTTTACCATCAATAAAAAACCAAATAACGCAATGATCCCAAAAATGAAAAAGGTAAGTGCATTTCCTAAATTTGATAATTCCCAAGGAAATACCAGTTGAACCAAAGAACTTATTAAAGAGTTAATAAAAGCAATAATACCAATAGCTAACCCTCTATATTTTAAAGGATATAGTTCAGATAATAAGACCCACATTACTGGACCTAATGAAAATGCAAAGCAAGCAATAAAACCTAAAATACCTATGAGTATTAAAGTAGCATTAATACTGGTAGATACTTCTAAAATAGCACCATCATTTTTACTGTAAATCTTATTTCCTAAAATATCTTTTAAATCATTTTTAAAGGCTACATCTTCCATGTAGACTTTATCTATTAAAGGAAGTAATTTTTGAGATTCAGCAAATTCTAGTTGATCTATCTTTTCTGTAGTTAATTGATAAGTTGCTTGGCTAAAACCATAAGCACACAACAATAAACTAATTGCAATTCCTGCTGTACCAAATAATAACAGAGGTCTTCTTCCCATTCTATCTATTAAGTAAATAGCTACAAAAGTAAAAATTACTGAAATTGTACTTAACAAAACTCCAGATGAAAAAGCAGCATCTGTTCCTATACCTGTCTGTTCGAATATTGATGTTGCATAAAAATAAACAGCATTTATACCAGTAATCTGCTGAAGAATTCCAACGATCAGGCCAACAACTAAAATAAAACGTAATGATGGTTTTAATAAATCATTAATTTTTAATCTGCCCTTATTTTTATCTTCGTAAATATTTTTCTCTATAGCGGTAATTTCTATACCTCCTCTTTCATGTCCATGTATTTTATTTAAAACTTTCTTAGCTTCTTCATAATTTTTCTTCAAATACAACCAACGTGGACTTTTAGGAACAAAAAACAAAAGCAAAAAATAGAAGGTTGCTGGTATTAGTTCTACTCCTAACATATATCTCCAAACATTTTCATCTGATAAAAAAGAACTATCTAAAGTATTGTATTTATTAAAAAAATAATTACTTAAGAATGCTGCAAAAAACCCAAAAACAATATTTAATTGTTGAAGAGAAACAAGTTTACCTCTATTTTCTGCTGTTGAAATTTCTGCGATATAAATTGGCGCTAAAACCAAGGCAGCACCAAAAGCAATTCCTCCAATAATTCTTGAGATATAGAGCATTTCATAAGAAAACGATAACGCTGACAAAACAGCTGAGATAGCATATAATGAGGCAACAAAAATGAGTGTTTTTTTTCTTCCAATAATATCACTAATTCTTCCTGAGAATAGCATGGCAAACATTGCCGCAAAGGAAGGAGCACTAACTACCCAACCAGATTGAATTTCATTTAAATCAAATTCTGGCCCTGCATAAGACATAACTCCTGAAATAATTCCTGCATCGAATCCAAAAAGAAACCCCCCTAATGCTACGATAAAACTTATAAAAATAGTGTAAAATTTATTATTCATTATATATTTTTAATTTTTAAAATAAAGTAAATTTAGTAATTTATTGTTTGCATTGCACTAATATTAAATCTCAAAAAGAAATTCTCTAAAGCCTATAAGTTTATGCTAACTTTAACTCACTTTAAAATCCAAAATCTAAAAAAGAACATATACTCACCTAGAAAAGAACATATGAAAAAAAATGAGACAACTTTAATCTATTTGAAGAACAATTATGCTAAAATGAAATCTTAAATTTGTATATAGATATTATATAAAATAAAATATCTCTACACCCTAAATATTAAAAAGCCAAAACATCATTGTTTTGGTTTTTTTTGCTTTGCAAACACTTCCAAGAGTGTGTAATCATTTCAAGAGAAACAATAGTATCAATTAATCAATTTACTCATCTATATCATCCTATTGATACTGATTACTTGCTTTTATCTAAAGACTATCCATAAATAGTGACAAGTAATAATTTAATAGTCTAATCTATACTAAATTAAATTACAATGTTTGTTTTTTAAATCTCCTGCTTTAATACCAAACCTGTCTTGAAATTTCTTATAAAAATAAGGCCTACTATTAATTCCAACAGCATACATAACCTCTTTAAGGGTAGAGTACCTGTTTTTAACAATTAACTCATAAGCTTTTAATAATCGAATTTCTAGTATAACATTTACAAGGCTCAAGCCGAGTTTATATTTTAAAATCTCATTTAATTTCTTTTGACCATAGCCACAAGTTTTAGATAATACAACTACATTAAAATCTGGATTTGTTAAATTAGATAGAATACATTCTTTTATTTGATGAATTAAAGTTTTAGATGAACTTTCAAAATCTATATTAGTAGTATCAACTCCTAATATTTTTTTTCTATTTAAAGTTCTTTCCAAAGAAAATTGAACTCTTGAAATAATTTCACTTTTCGTAAATGGTTTTTCAATGTATTCATTAAAACCTAATGTGTTTTTTAAACTTAATGATGTTAAATTGGAGACAGAAGTAATCAAAATAAAAGGAATATCTTTATAATGGTCTATTTTATTGAGCTCTTTTTTAAATTGAGCACCATCCATTTCTGGCATTCTTAAATCAGATATAATAAGGTCAAAAGATTTATCACGTACATTTCTAAGAGCTTCTTTACCATTAAAAGCAAAAGTACAATCAATAAAATCTGAAAATATATCTTTTAAATAACTTATCATCTCTGTATTATCATCTACAATAAGAGCTTTAGGGTAGTTGTTAGACCCTTTAGTTTTAGTGTCTAGAGAGTTATCTGTAGTTAATAATTTAAAATCATTTTGAATTGAAGATGTATTAAGAGTATAATTAGATAATTTAAAGGGAAGTTCTACTCTAAAGACACTCCCTTTATTTATTTCTGTTTCTAAAGTAATAGTCCCTTTAAGTCTTTTAACTAATTCATCTATTAAAGATAAACCAATACCAAACCCAGCAGTTGTTCTATTTTTTTTAGTTTGATAAAAGCGAGTAAAAATCTTTTCTTTTTCACTTTTTTCTATACCATATCCTTGATCTTTTACCGTAATAATTAAGCTTAATTCGGTTAAGTTTATGGAAAAGTAAACAGATGTATTTGAATTTGAATATTTAATTGCATTAGAAATTAAATTGTTAATTATAGCCTTCAGACTTTCAATATCATAAGTAATAACTAAATTATGATTGGCATTAGTCTTATAATAAAAATTCATTTTTTTTATCTCAAAATCTGGTAGATAAGTAGCGGTTATTTCTTTTATAAAATCTGTTAAATTAATTGATGTCTTTTGATTACTTTCAACTGGCGATTTTTCTGCGCTTAACAAGGTTAAAAAATTATTAAGAGAAGATATCATTTTTTTACTATTCTTAATAGCACTGTTTGTATATCTAATTCTTTTTTCGGCTATTAAACCTTCCTCATTGAGTAAATTTAAATATCCTAAAATTGAAGTAATAGGAGTTCTAATTTCATGAGACATGTTTTCTAAAAATTTCTCTTTAGATTCTAAAATAGTCTTTTGAGCTCTCAAGGAAACCTCTAGTCTGTATTGTTTCTTTTTTCGTTGGTTGTTTATAATTATAAAAAAAGAGGCAAATACAATTACGATAAACATTCCTATAATTATATATTGATTACGGCTTTTTACAAGTAAATCATCTTTTTTTAGACTAAGCTGCTTCATCTTTTCTAACTCTTCATCTAATTGAACATAAAAACGTTCAATATCTAATTTCATTTTTACCCTCTCACTATTTTTAGAATTTTGTGTGTTATCAGATTTTTTTAAAAATTCAAATGCTTTTTTGTAATTATTTTTGAAAGCATAATAGTTACTAATAGTTTTGTCTCCTTGGTAACTTTTAAAATATGAAATTGAAGATTCATCAGAATCTTGTAACTTTTTAAAATAAAAATCTGCAATAGAATTATTATTTTTGTAGATAGCATATTGTAATTTATCAATTATATACTGATAGTCTTGATATTCTGAAGAAGAAATTGAATTTTTTGGGTTTTTTGATTTTTCTAAATAATACTCTCCCAAGTTGTAGTTCTCCAAACCATTATAAGCATCATGTAAAGCATCATAATACTCTATCTTTAATGACTCGACATCAAGATTATTTTCTACAACCTTATCGAGAACAATTTTAGCTTCTTTAAAATTTTTTGAAGTAACTAAAATACGTGCTTGTTGAACTTTAATCAATTCTTTGAGATTTTTAGAGCGTGGATGTGCTTTAAAATCTGAAATAATTTTCTGTAGTTTAGCATTGGTTATGGTAGCTTGCTCAACACTTCCTAGTTCAAGCAAACAATTTGTTAAGTTTACCAAACTAAAAATTTCTTTATATTGTGTCTCTTTTATGTTAGAACTCCTGTATGTATCTGAAGCTTTAACATAATTTTTTATGGCTTCAGCAAATAAATTATTGTTTTGATAAGTATAAGCGGTTATCCCAAAAGACTCACCCAATAGTCCTGAATCATTTGTAAGTAATGAAATTTTTTGTTGATAATGTTTTACAGAATCTACATTATTTTTTATAGTACCAAAAAGCATTAAATCAAGAAGCGTACTTACTCTTAAAGGAGTCATTCTTTCATGATCATTGATTTGTTGAAATTGATGTTGCTTTTGATTCTTTGATAAGTGAATATATTTTTGAGAGTTTAATAACTTTAAAAAATTATTCGCAAGTTTAGAAAAGCTTTCTGGACTAACTTTTCGTTTTAAATTATAATTCTTATTGTAGATCTTATTTAAAGAATCTAAACTTACATATTCTATTTTCTGCGCATTTATACTACATACAGCAAAAAGCATCAAGAAAAATAATCTAATTTTAATCATAAATATTATAATTATTTAATAAAATAGGTAAGCATAAACTTTATTTATAAAAGTACAAATAAAATAATAAAGGGAGCTTAAACGCTCCCTTTGTAAATCACTATTATCACTCTCTTTTTCACTTGTGAAGTAATAATTAAATAATTATTAAAACTATTTTGTTATTTTTACACTTACAAAAAAACAAAAAAAATGATAAAAATATAATATCATTACAATGATATTATAGCAGACCTCCTTTACATAGATGTTAATCATATCTCTATATGCTGAAAAACAGCACATTATAGAAATTAAATAATATCGTTTTAATGAAGTTATCTTTAAAAGTTGTTGTTTTCCTCTTGCCATTAGTTGGGTTTTCTCAAAAAAAATTAACCCAAGAAGTACCCATTAGTATTTTATTAGACTCCATAAATCATCAAATAATTTATCATACAAGTACTTCAATACATCGATTAGACATTTCAAGTCTAAAAATCATAAGCTCAATAGAAATTAAGAATCCTAAACCATCAGATTTTAGTTCAATTCTCAAAAGAAACAAGCTTTTATTTTTAGAGAATCGTGGAGGAGATATTTTAGCTTTAAATTCAAATAATAGTTTAGTTAAAATTGACAATTCTAATATTAGTAATTTTTTTATTGGTAGTAGTATTTTTATAAGAAACGATACTATATTTAAACACGGTGGTTATGGGTATTGGACACAATCTAACTTTTTAACTTATTTTGAAGATTTAACAAAAGAATGGCAAATCTACCCTATTTCACAAAAATCTGAGATACCTCCAGATATAGCGGCTCATGCCAGTTTAATAATTGATGATTCTTATTACTTTTTTGGAGGAGCATCAATTAGTGAAAACGGATCTAGAGTTGTCTCTAGTTTAAATGAAGAAGTTTGGAGCTATAATTTTAAAGAAAAGAAATGGCGTTTAGTAGGAGATTTTTTGGGAGGTCACATTATTCCTATTTATACTAGCTTTACTAAAGGAAAAAATTTATTAATTTTAGATGAGAAAAAACAACTTTATGAAATAAATATTTTAGATAATTTAATTACAAAATACAAAATAGCCCCAATTTTATACGGGTTTATAAAAGAAATAAAGCCTATATATTATAAAGGGTTGGTATATTTTTTAGATGATTTAGGAAATATAAATAAAATTTCAATCACTGAACTCACCAAAGAAGTAGAAGAGATTACCGTATTCTATCAAAAACAAAACTTTCTTCAAATTGTTCTGATAGTAACTTTTTTCTCTATTTTATTTTTTATTATTTTTTACTCTTATAAAGAATACGAAAAAAACAAGAAATTAAAATTGTTAGAAAATGGCATACGGTTTAAAAATAAATTTATTGAACTAGACGAACTATCAATTGCTATCATAAGAATGGTTGAACAAAAAGAGGCTGAATTGTCTAAAGTATATGATTTAGTTCAGAAAAATCATTTGAGCAAAATTCAAAATGAGCGTATAAAAAATCAATTTGTAGATCAAATAAACATGAAGCTAAGTGTACTTACAGGAAAGAAAGAAGATTTTTTAATTATATCAAAATCTAGTTTTGACAAGAGGTACAAAAAAATATCGATAAATAAATCAATATTTGGAAAACTGTTTTAAAGTGCTGTTAAACATCACAATTAATACAGTAATAGCTTAAAAAATAACTTTAATAAAATTAGGCTGTTTTAATAATTTGAGTTTTTAAATCTCTCATAAATCTGTGAAAATCTACTGTAATTCTATGTCTACTGGTATTAATTTGTTTCATATGTGGGTGTGTAACTTCTCTTTCACACAATACATCTATGTTGGCAGGGCGCTTCCAAGATCCTTTTAATGCTAATGCCGCTAATTTGCTTTGTTGTTCTGCACCAGGCCAAATACAACCCAGTGGCTGAAACATCCCTATAAAGTATAAATTATCATATGTTGGGTGAAACATTTTTAGATAAAGTGGCACAGGTCCTTCGCTGTAATTTAAAAACTTTTTATCGAAAAAAGGATGTGCCAATACAAAACCTGTGCAAGCAATTACTACGTCAAAATCTTCTATACTTTTATCTTTAAAAAAGACTTTTTTACCCTCAAATCGCTCAATTTCTACTCTAGGCTTTATCTTACCATGCCTAATTTTATATAACAATTCACTATTAATTGTTGGATGAGTGGCTCCAAATTTATGATCTGGCTCTGGCAAACCATATATTTTATTAGACCCATTATTAATGTGCGCAATAAAACCAGCTAATAAATTACGTAAAAAAATTGGCAGAAAATTCATCTTTATAGCAAAAACATCTGTAGGTTTTCCCATTAAAAACTTGGGTATGATTCTATACCCTCTCCTCCAACTGATAGAAGTTTTAGCGCTTACACGACTTGTTTCTACAGCTACATCACATGCAGAATTTCCACCCCCAATTACCAATACTTTTTTATTTACAAAAGGTGCTGCTTTTTTGTATTGGTGAGAGTGTAAAAAATCACCTGTAAATTTGCCTGAATAGTTAGGATATTTTGGTTCCCAATGATGCCCATTACAAACTACTAAATCTGTAAAAATTTCTATATGTTCTTTTTCATTTTTTATGGTGGTAACTTCCCAATCATTTGAAGGGAGTCTAACACAGCTCTTTACCAGAGTATTAAACTGTATGAAATCATACAAATTAAAATGCCTAGCATAGGATTGAAAATAATTTCTAAGTTCTTCGTGGGATGGGTAATCTGAGACCTCAGGTTTAAAAGGAAAATCTTCATATTGAGATAAGGTTTTTGAGCTTATTATATGAGTAGTTTCAAAAACACTTGAATGACTTTCATTTTCATTATAAATCCAATTTCCGCCAACATCATGGTTATAATCATAAGCCACAACTTGAATTCCAGCTAGACTAATATTTTTAATGGTTGGTAATCCAGATGGACCGGCACCTATTACACAAACTCGTTTACTCAAAATAAAACCATTTAATTAATTAAAATAGAACTTCCAATAAAGATAATTCATGTGAACAGAACTTAAAATTAAAACAAAGTTAATTTTTGATAAAAAATAAAAAAACTCTCTAATTAGAGAGTTTTTTTTTATTTTTAAATAATGTTGAGTTTTTAATTTCTAGGTTTTGAAAACTGGTTCATTGTAATTATTTTACCATTTTCAAATTGAAAAGATTCCATCCAATTAAAGGCAGTAGAAGTACCGTCTGAAGTTTTTACAGAACCATTATCCCATAGAAGTACCCATTCATGACCGTTATCTCCTGTAACAGCTAAATTAACAGCAACATTGTAATCTTCTATCTCTACAGAAGAATATCCTTCAACCATAAACTTCATACAATTCTCTTTTCCTTCTATTGTAGAACCATCCTCTAGACGAAATTCTACATTGTCTGCAAGAAAACTGCCTGCTGATTCATAATCCTTTTTAATAATGCTCTCATGCATTTGCTGTACTTTTAATACCAGTTCTGAATTACCCATTTTAAAGGTATCTAAATAAGTTGCCTCATAAATATAGTTTACATCGGCTTTTATTTCCTCAGGTTTTTCTCCACAGCTTACTATTACTGCCGCAAAAAGAAATGCTACTATAATTTGTTTGATTTTCATAATAAATGGTTTTGAATTAATTAATACGAATATATAAAATTGATTGCTTTAAAGAATTAATTTTACGTGTTATTAATAGAATAAATTTGTATAATTACATGATATTTAGCTAATTATTATCATTGTTAAAGAAAAAACCTTCCAAAAAAAGGAAGGTTTTTATATTGTAATAGTTAAGGAAGTTATTATAACAATCCTGCAGATTCCATTATTAAAAGAGCCGTTTCTCCTTCAATCTTAAAAAGGTTTCATTCTTAAATAAGAATAATACACCTATAGTTTACTGTGATTGTAAAGACTTAAACAATACAAAACAATTGTACCCCACATCACATAAATAAAATGCGAAGAAGGAATCCAGACATATGCTAACACTAAATTTGACACTAGTAAAATACCAAGTACAATTAAAAATCGTTGTCTAACAATATAAATCTCTAAGAATTTGTTAGGTGTAAAAGCGAGGAGTAAAAATCCTATTCCTAGAACATATAATCCTAAAAATCGATAAACCTGAGTCAAATACCCACCTAATGTTGAGTTTCCTTCAATAGAAAAAAGATTAACAAAAGTCATCTGTAATCTTTCTTCATTAGCAACTTGATCTAACATCCAAGGTTCTGAGCTAAGCAACCACCTTATGCCAGATAAACAAAGTATAATACTTATTAATACTATGGGATATTTGATGTAAGTAAGTGATTTCTTTTCCATTCAAAATATAGTATATAATAATACCTCAATGTACAAAATTTTATTTTTTAAAATAAACAACTTTTATCTTGAAATTATTATAGACAGTGATATTCATTTTTATGAATTTTCAACAAGTTTAATTTTATTTTTTAGTTCATGTTATTTTAATTAGGATAAAATAATTGTCTGTGAAAAAATTATTAATCGCAACCTTATTTGTTGTATTTACACTATCAGCTAATGCTCAAACTAAAGAAGTTGTTGAAAATAAATCAGAAACAACAACTACTATTCAACTTAATTTTGATACAAGCATAAAAAAGATTGAAGACGTGTATAGTGTTAAAAAACTACTTTATAATGTCAGAAAAAATAGAAAAAATAATATAAGGTTAATAAAATAATAAAACGGTTACACTATAAAAGTATAACCGTTTTATTGTTTTAGTAGCGGGAGTTGGATTCAATTATCCACGTTGTTCCGCAATGGGCCAAAAGTAGAAACAGCCCAAAGAAACTCCGATTGCTTTACAATCTGATTTTTTGAAGATAACTCTATTGAAATATCGAACATAGGTTTTACCCCAAGAGGTTTTGAGTTAATATTTTAAATGATAGAAACAATTCAAAGTATTTAGAAGTAAAATAAATCAAATTCATTCTACCTTCCTATTGGAAATAAATAAAAAAGTCCCTCTAGTTTCCCTGAGGGTTTATTATTATCATATAATCTTATTACTTACTATAATTATCGAAGAAGCTCCAAAGTAAAAGACCTGTATCATCGTCTGCACTACTTCCAGCGGGAAAAATAGCTTGATCCAA
>MDTG01131371.1_pt1 | contig 37650 bp, 42 predicted proteins | sample 811421 | NCBI WGS metagenome assembly MDTG01 (sample SAMN05326645, study PRJNA326480) | marine metagenome | isolation source: seawater | place: Pacific Ocean: South East | collected 2011
CAGCATCTACAACAACAGTTGCAGGAAATGGGAAGCTTAGAAAAAACATTCAGTAAACATAGCAAAAATGTTGACGCAGGTGTTAAGAAAAGTATCGCTGCAGTTGATGGTGCTATCGATCATATCTCACGACTATGCAACATACAGTCAGAGTGCTTCCTTATGCAAGAGTCCTGTAAAAGCACGCTTGATGCCATCTATGAGAAAATCGAAGATGGTGAATTAGTCACCACTCAACAGGAGTCAGTTGAAACTACTGAAGAAGCGTAATGGAATTAACAATGATCCCCTTGCCAACGATGGAAAAACTGCCTGATACGATGCAGGCTAAGCAGTTATTAAGTAAGGTAGGTAGCAATAGAGCACCTGTGGGTCATAAGCAGATAGCTGCTGAGGATGATTTGAGTGCGATGAATACCTGGCTTAATGAATATAGCCATACTCCGAGTACATATCGTGTTTATCAGAAAGAAGCTGAGAGGCTACTACTCTGGTGTATTTTTCAACACAAGAAACCCTTATCAAGTCTCAACAGGGACGATTTTGAGGCTTATATCCAGTTTATGCTGGATCCCCAACCGCGGGCACTATGGTGCGGCCGTCAAGGCGGCAGGGGAAATAAGCGCGGCAGTAGTCACTGGAAGCCTTTTTCATCACCGCTCAATCAGGCTAGTCTTACTACGGCAATCAGCATTATCAATTCACTCATGACGTATTTGGTTGATGCAGGTTATCTACAGGCTAACCCCTTGCGATTGCTACGCAAAGCCAAGCGACAGCTTCAGCTTGAGGAGCGTAAAATCGAAGTCCAGGCGCGAATATTAGAGCCCGAAGAATGGGAAGCCATGCTTGAGACTATGAATAGTATGTCTGAGGCGACACCTCACGAAAAAGACGATAAATATCGGCTGCGGTTTATCGTTGCTATGTTGTATTTCTTGGGGCTCAGGGTAGGGGAGCTGACTAGCCATACCTGGAATGCCTTTCAGCGAATTAATGGACAATGGTGGTTTATTGTCAGGGGGAAAGGCGATAAACTGGGCAAAGTGCCAGTGAATACTGTTCTGCTAGAGGTGGCGCAAGAATTCAGGAAGCAATTGCGAATGCCTGAGCTGCCAGTACAAGGGGAAGACGCTCCCTTGGTGCCTTCATGGCGCCATGCTGGCGGGCTGCAGTCGCGCGCAGTGAATGTGCAATTAAAGAAGCTTGCTATTGAAACAGCTGAGAAGTACTTTCAGGATAAGCCTGCAACGCAAGCGAAGTTGATAAAATTCTCTGCTCACTGGTTACGGCACCTATCAGCAACTATGCAGGATAGGGCAGGGATCCCATTTGCACATGTGCGGAGTAATTTACGGCACCAGAGCGATGAAACGACGAGAATTTATGTTCATGGGGATGATTTGTCTAGATATGAGCAAAGCCAAAAACTAATTTGGTAGCTTTGAGCAAACCGACTATTGTAATACTACAGATTGAGGTTATACATGGCCAGTATTATTGATATAGACGAGTATAAAATTGAAAAAGCGTCTACAGAGCTATTTAAAAAGATACAACCATTAGCAGAAAGGATTGTGCAATTACAATCTGAAATGAAAGAGTTAGGGATGTTTGCTAACCATCGCTGCTTAGCCGAGTGTTCTCGTTGCCAGCTATTTGAGGATGTTACTGGAAAAGGCATGCTGATTGTTACTCATGGGGCAGACTATCGAGTCGACACAGGACTACGTTTTGAAGAGCTAGACAAAATTTCCGGTATGGATAATGCCGTAAAATGCCCATCGTGCCAGAGTATATTTTGTCCTATTGACAAAGAGTATTTTTATACGTTTGATGATTAACATAGGTGTTATGCGATAGGGTAGGAGTTGGCAAAATGGTCTTATACAGGAGCCAGCTCTATTAATGCGTTTGGAAAGTTTTCTCTATGATGGTAGCAAGCCATGCAGATATTTATCAATAAATAATTAGGAGTTCATGTGTGTTTCAAATTAATGACCAATATAATCAATTACCTACCTTCTCTGGCGACCATTGTAATCGCGGTGGTTGCAGTTTTAGTATACCGGCGCTGGCCAAAAGAACTTACAAGCAGTAAAGTTATCGAGTGTTTGGCAGATATTTATTTCAACTTTGAGCTTTTTAAAGATACATTCCAAGAATTCAGATACGTAATTTTCAAGTTGCCTAGCCAAGAAGAAATTAATGCTCATGCATATGAAGTCGGGCGCATTCTTTCAGGCATCCTGGTGAAGATAAACCGACTATTGCAAATGTATGCCGTCTATTCGAAATTTAAAAATAAGAGCTTTCTGTCAAAAGAAGTTCAGCAATGTAATCAGTTAATAAATGATCTTGAAACAGCATATAGATTATATGATCCAAATACAGGTGACCTTGAGAATATAGAATATAATCTAATTAAGTCTTCAGGGGACGACGATCCTTTGTCCGTTAAGTTAATGGAGCTCATCGAGTGTTCGAAATCGCTGGTTGAGGGTGAAGTAAGTAAGTTAGTAAGGTGAATTATGACTTCAATAAAAGATTTCTTGATTTGTATGATATGGTCTGGTTACTTAAAACTCGGAATGTTGTTAGCATAGGTATGTAGAGACAGGGAAAACAGCAGATATTTCACTTTCAAAATTTGCTTCTAATATTTTGTTAGCCAAAGAAATAGAGCTGTCAGCGGAAAGAGTTATAGTCTCGAATAAGCAATTGTTAGACGCGGAAAAGGAACATTCCAGAAGGATGTATTGGTTAACTTGGGCATTGGTAGGAGTCGGCACAACCCAAGCGATCGCTATCTTGATGGGCATTTTCTTCTAGCAACCATGAGCCCAAATATCCGATAAAGTTTACTAGCAGATTTAGTGATTATAAATTTTACCACGGATTCGACTAGAAAATGTAATCCGGTAATTAATACAAGCCGGGCTCTTTGTTTCTCTCTGTGTCAGGCTATATTGATTTACATGTTATATTTGATTATTCTATAATTATATTCTTAGTGACTGCATTGAGCCTGGACAGCAAAATTTTTTTAGAACGTCTAAGGAACGTTGGTTGCTGCTTATATCCATATTGTGAGAGGAGTATTTTATATGTCATACCTCGGGCAAGATATGGAGCGCGCTGATAACTCCAGTATTGATAATACTGCCGTCAATAGCATAGATGTAACAAGTTCTGTCTCAAGCAAGATATTCATGCACTGGAATAATTTAATACGGGCAATGAACTTTGAATTGTATATAGTTCCGACTTGCCAGATATTATCTTCAGACTCAGATTTAGAAGCTGAGAGCGTATTTGATGCGTTTATATCAAATAACTATAGAGTAGCTCATTTATACGGCGAGTCAGGGTCTGGAAAAACCATGCTGCTTCATCATTATTTCAGAACTCAATGGGATATATTTCAAAAGAATAATTCTGCGAGAATACCTATTTATTTGCCATTAATTGAGGTTGTTGACGTTAAAAGCAATTTTGTAAATAAGTACTTAACCGACGTAGTAAATTTGATCGACGATGAGCTTTATTGGTTAAAGAAGCATCCTGTCCTGCTGATCTTAGACGGTTATGATGAGCAACCTAAATTACTAAGTCAAAAGCTAGACCTTTGGGAAATTAATGATCTTTCTTCTTGGACGGATGTAAAGGTAATAGCCTCTTGCAGAAAAGAAGTATTAGTAACAAAGGAATTAAGGGAGCGTTTTAGCTCAAGCATATCCTCAAGTAATTATATGAGTATAGAGCTGAATTGCTTTGACAAAAATCAAATTCAACATTACATAAAAAGCTATATTAACTATAAAAAATTAATAGATACTGATAGTGAATCAGATGGCGAGGAATGGGGTTGTTGGGAGACATATTGGCAATGCTTTGCTGAAATACCAGCATTATTCAGATTATCTGAATCTGCTTATGCTCTTTCAATTATTATCGAACAACTACCCGCTTTAATGAAGCAATATAAGGAAAAAGACAAAATTGAACGCTTATACTTAATGCGCATTGATATATATGATCAATTTGTAAGTAGTTGGTTTGAAAGAAGAGCGATGAAAGTATTAGCGCAAAACAACTGTATTGTTAAAGGGAAGCACAAAACAAAAAAGGGGCTTGTAGGGGCTTTTAGGAGGTTCTCTGAGCAATTGGCTGCTAAAATGTTACAGCGTAATGAGCGAATGGCTGTTTGCGCTGGCAGTGGCGCTCGAGGATTGTATCACCATCAGGATCCATGGTGGCAGTTTTTTTGGGACGATAGTGAACCAGATTTAACTATAATAAGATCTGCTTGCCCAATAAGAGAAGCAGGTAATAATTGCTTTGTTTTTATTCATGATACATTACGTGAATATTTTGGTGCTAAGCAACTATTCAGTAGCTCAGTCTATAAGTATGAAGTTTCTAGTAATTTTGATTTAAACTGTGCCTTGATAAAAGATGCTGGAACATTAGAATTTCTAGCTGAACAGATCCAAAAAAATCCTCATGAATTAGAGCTGCTTTATCGCATAATTGATGAGTCACGGAGTGAGTCTAGACTCACCTGTGCTGCAGCCAATGCTATCACAATAATGGTGCGGGCAAATATAAATTTCAGCCATAAATGTCTGCAGGGAGTAAAAATTGCTGGTGCCAGTTTAATTGGTGGCATATTTTGTTCAACAGATTTCAGTGGAGCTGACTTAAGAAATGTTGATTTACGCGGTGCAAACATTACTAATGCTAATTTAACTGGTGCTATGCTAGAAGGAATTGTCCTAGGAGAAGGTCCCTCGATAAGATGTGATGGCCATTTAACACGTGATGATTCAACGTTTAAATATGAGTATATTTCCACATTAAAGCTTTCTAGTGATGGTCGTTACTTAGCGGTTGGTACAACATATGGGCAGGTAAATGTCTATGATACAGAAAGAAACATACGTATTAGACAGATTAAATCATCAAGTGTTAGAGGATGGTTAAACACTTTATTTCATGACTTAAGTCGCCATTATGACGAAGGGCTTAAAGTTATATCAATATCCTTTTCTAGTGATAACACGAAAATTATTATTTCATCGCATGACAGTTTAATATATGTGTTTGATCTAATAAATGATAAATTACTACACGTCCTGCACAAACCTTTATCTGATACTCTTCCACCATTTGTTGATTGCTTAGTAAATTCTTCGGGTGAAGAGCATGTTGTTGCTTCTTTGTGTCCTGGTCACAAAGAGTATAAGCGCGGGTCTTATATAAATAAATTGGTTGTGTGGAGTCTAACATCAGGGAAGGTTGTTGAGTCAAGATTCTTGTTTGATGCTGATGGATTATGGTGTGTCCCAGGTGGCAAAATGCTCGTGTACTATAATAATGAAAAAAACCAAATGATATTTTTAGATACTAATTCATATGTAGAAGCATTTTCAGTGGATCTGTCGAGGCTAGAGTCTAGATTTGTGGATGCGGTTGCGTTTTCGAGAAATAATGTAATGGCGGTTGTAGTAGGCAATTCGCTGTGGCTATATGATCTCAAAACAGAGAGTCTGCTTCCTATTTCGAGCAATATTGAAGAAAGATTTGCAGATTTCCACATAAGCGAAATTATCTTTGGTGACAATGCGGAAGAAGTGTATATAAGTGATAATCGTTCAATTGAATGTTGGAATATTGGAAGAAACAATAAAAGAAAGGTTTTTTCAATGATGGATTACTTAACTGGTGTTAGAGCATTATTTGCTTATGATAATTCATCACGCAGATTATATTATTCATATGATGGCATTGCTATAAAATGCCTTGACCAATCTGCCAAAATTCAATTCGCTGAAAGCTATAACACCGTCACTTGTTTTTTTATGGTTCGAGAATCTTCAGTAGTGCTTACTGGGCATAATAATGGGGTGATTCGTGCGTGGGATATCCAAAGACGGTATGTTTTATACACCGGTCAGGAGCATCTAAATCCAGTTTTCTTTATCACTTTTATTGATTGTACCGAACAATTTATTACAGTCGACTGCAGAGGAGCTGTTAAAGTTTGGGACGTGAGCTTCCAGATTAATGACAGTGTTGATTTTAGAATGCCAATTGAATTAGTATCTATTAGCAGAAATGCCCGCTTTATAGTAGCAGCCACTGCAACATGTATATGGTATTTTGATATGCTAGGCGACAGAAAGTTGGCGATGGCTGTAAGAGATATTAATGTTAGCCATTTGAAAGTCGATTCTAGCGGCTGCATATACTATATAACTAGAGATAGAGGGTATGGTAAGTTTAACATCATACCCGATGATAGATATAGTTACTTCATGCTTTCTCACCCAGAAATAACACCCACGTCACTATCAACCGATATTAGGGAATCGCGCTTTGCTCCAAGGCGCCGTTCTCACTTTATGTTTCATGAAGAAAAGAGCTTGATCGCCTATTGTATTGATAATCAATATCTTGTTATAGAGTCCCTAGAATGTCCTCCCAAAACTTTGTGCAAATTTACAATACCTTTTAATTCAGATATTGAATACGATATATGTTTTGCCAGTAGAACAGATTCGGTAGTTATTTACGCCAAAAACATCAGGCGTCTATTCCTTCTGGAATGGTCAAATCTAGATGTTAAAGAGTTTACAGTTGATAATGTTAATCACGCTGAATCAATTTACATGCAGCTATACAAAGATTTCTTCTTTATCCTGGAGGAAGACGAAATGGTACTGTATTGTTTCACGCTAAATGAACACACAATGTGCGCTGAGATTCTATGGGGCTCACAAAGAAAATTACAATGCAATGATATCAGGCTTTCTCAGGCTACAGGGCTATGGGTTTCAAAAACTAGCGAACATGGTAAATCTTATTCTGCCACAGAGGCACAAAATGTTTTTCTTGAGAATAATGCTTTAGGCGCACCCTCCAAGGACAAGCCACGTGATATTTATCCACAGCCATATGTTCCTACTAGTTTTAGTGATGACATAGTGAGGCATGATATGTTTAGTCAACAAAATATCGTTGATCATAGTAATTGGTATGTAACTTTATTTAGACGAAATAATAAAGAACATACCTCTCTTTTTATTGAAGGCGTTTCTGACAATCGCTATATATCAATGAAAGCAGATTTGTTATTTGACCAACAAAGAAAAAAATCTCTATTTGGAAAATGCGGCTATGCATTAATCGAATTGCTAGAGGTTGATTATGAGCAATTCTATAATAAGGTTAGACCGTATTGTTGCTATGCGGGCCCCTGGAATATTACGAGCGAACAGGGCTTATTGCTAATTAGGTCTATTCAGCTCGACCGAGAAAGTGATATAATGTACCTTGAGATGGGTTCATCGGCTTTATATTCGCCTTTTATTGGCAAGAGTCAGCTTGAACAACACAGCTGTGTATCTTGGTGTGAAAAACATCTGCTGTCATTAGGTATTCGCCGTGAATCTTCTGCATGGAAGTGGCTGGACGCTTTCGTCGCTGTGCCATCTCTACATGTACCAGATACAAATGCGAGCAATAAGAAAGGGAATTGTAAATTAATGTGATTTTATTCCGGGAGGTTATCATATGTATAATTGTGAAAAAGGGTCAGTTGATAATCGTGTAATTGTTAGAGTTTGGACCTCTGATAAACATCCCACACACCAAGGGCATGATGTAGGCCATGTATCTATCGAAATACCCAAAATAGTTGATGAAAATGGTAAAACCTTCTATGTCAGTTTGTGGCCAACGAGAGCATTGCCTCAATCTCTATTGAGTCAAGGTGACGAAGTTGGAGATTCTATGGGCTTATTCAAACCAGAGCCAGGAAAAAACTTAACGACCTATGCGAAAGATCGTTATCATGCAGAAAATCGCTCGCCAGAAGTCCTTTACTGTCTTTACCATTTAGATATTAATATGATTTTTACTGAATTTAACCGAATCACAAGTAGCTTAGATGGGTGGAATATTCTCGGTCCTAATTTGCTTCATAGTAATACACATAGTTGCGCGAGTCTAGCATATACTTTGTTAATGTCTGGAGGGATTGAGGAGTTACGCATCAATAACAAACGTATGCATGAGAAGTCGATTGATGGCTCAAAAGACTCTATTCCCAATAATCCTGACAGGATCAGTGAAATTTTGGGGGAGGTTAAACTGTATGAAGCTACAGCTCTTAATTGTACACATGAATATGAACCATTATATCCTGGTGATATTGGTGAAACATTCAGTTTGCCTAGAAGTAAATGTACGTTGTTATAATTATGGCTGAGAAAAATAAATAGGGCGTATAGATTTTCTGTGCCTTGTTAAAATAACCGATAATCTTTCTTATCGGAACTAAGGAGGTTCGTGTTATCAATGTCATTAGCGTGTCATTCTAGATCATTTCCTAACCAATTTAATTGTCCAACAACTCGTTGGACAATTAATATTTATGATTATCGGCCTCTTAGTGATCTTGGCTTATGTCTGATAGTAAGTGCCCTGGTTAGTTTATCCAGATAACTATAGATGATTCATGGCTATCTTTTAATCATGCTGAGCAATTACCAACCTTGCTCGCAGTATTTGCCGCGTTAGCATTGAGTAAAAGTCTCTTGGCAGCTTCATCATCATAATTACAATACTTTTGGTACCAGTAGCAAGCCGCACATAATGTTGCACATAGTGTGAATACAAGAGAAACACTCACAACTATTGTGAATATATCGTTTGCGGAGAATCCTGAGCTATCTGAATCAGGCGTTTCAATTGTTATTGTGTTGTTTGTGCTATCTTGAGCACTTGATTGATCAGCTATAGAACACAATACACAGGCCCATAAAAGGCTTTTTTTGAACAAAAGAGAATCGTGGTTGGTAGTTAAGTCAAAAATCTTCATGCAAATTTCCTTTAATCAGAATATAAGTATTGAAGCGGGTTAAGAAACTAGACCATTATTTTCAAGAAATAAGATACAAATCCGACCCCGAATTATGGTTACTTAAAGCACAGTAAAAATTAAATTCTTACTATGCTACACTTTTGCCACGGTACAGCCGGGGACGGCGATGACCGTGACGCGATACAGAGAGCAGCATCAGCTGTTCTCTGTACCTGAGATATATCACAGTTCAGCCTATATCGCGTCTTGAAATATCCCGGGGTTCAAGGGGCTGGCCCCTTGTCCGCCGCAGGAGGTTCTCATGTTAAATATACCATTGCTGGCGCATTTCCACTTAATGCCTGGTGCGGACGAATAAAATTATAGAAGTGGAAGCAGTCTGTCAATGATTTTTTTAAATCATTTACCTTTTCCCACTCTTCCAAATAAGTACATTCGTATTTGACACTTCGCCATAACCGCTCAACAAATATGTTATCAATTGCGCGCCCTTTGCCATCCATGCTTACTTTTATGTTTTCATCAAGCAGCAAATTTACAAAGTCATGGCAAGTAAAGTTGGGAGCAAGGATCTATCAATATCTTGTGAATTACGTACAATTATTGTATTTTACGTAAATTATGTAATTTTACATAATTATACGTAATTGGGAGTCAATAAGTGTTAAACCACAATTTTAAACGGGCTGATCTGGCAAAAATTTACGCAGACAGTCTGCAAGGCATTGGCAAAAAATAATAAGTTTAGCAAAGACAGTGTTTGGGAGTCTCGAGAACAATGCCCCTCATCACCCTACGTAACATCAGCCTTAATTTTGGCCATGAGCCACTGCTTGATGGCATCGATTTAACCGTAGACGCCAAGGAACGTATTTGTATCGTTGGGCGCAACGGCATGGGTAAATCCACTCTGCTAAAACTCATCAATGATGAACTAACTCCCGATGATGGTGAAATCATTAAACAACAGCATTGTATTATCGCGAAGCTCGAGCAAGAGATGCCCGAAGATACTGGGCTGACGGTCTATGACATAGTTGCTAAAGGCTTAGATGCTGCTGCCCTTGCCCATGAAGCCTATAAAGTCGACACGGTTATCTCGAAGCTAGATTTACCTCGCGATGCTTTATTTGATGGGTTATCAGGCGGGATGAAACGCCGGGTACTACTGGCCCAAGCCTTGGTGTGTGAACCGGATATCTTATTGCTGGATGAGCCCACTAACCATTTAGATATTGCAGCGATTCAATGGCTGGAGAAATTTATTCTTGAGTTTAAGGGCACTGTGATATTCATTACCCATGATAGGGCCTTTTTACAACGCCTAGCGACGCGCATTATTCAAATCGACAGAGGCAAGCTCTACAGTTATCCTGGCACTTACCAGCAATTTCTCGAACGCCGGGAGCATGAGCTTGTGGTTGAAGAAACCCAGAACAAGAAATTCGATAAATTACTCGCCCAAGAAGAAATCTGGATCCGTAAAGGCATTAAGGCCCGCCGTACTCGCGATGAGGGTCGAGTGCGCGCACTGAAAAAACTTCGTGAAGAACGAGCCCAACGTCGTAACCAGATAGGCAAAGCCAATCTTCGCAGCCAAGCAATCGCAGACTCCGGTAAAATTGTCATTGATGCCGAAGCCGTTAATTTTGCCTACCAACATAGTACCATTATCAGTGATTTCTCAACCACTATTTTACGTGGTGACAAAATTGGCCTCATTGGTCCGAATGGTATCGGTAAGACAACACTATTGAAACTGTTATTAGGCGATTTAACGCCAGACACAGGCAAGATTAAACATGGCACCAAGTTAGAGATAGCCTACTTTGATCAAACTCGCGCTCAACTTGATGAAGATGCCACCGTGGCTGATAACGTCAGCTATGGCGATCAGTATATTGAATTTAATGGCCAATCTAAACATATTATGGGCTATCTGCAAGAATTTTTATTTACCCCTGAGCGCGCTCGCAGTAAAGTCAGCACTCTATCGGGTGGTGAGCGCAATCGATTACTATTAGCACGCCTGTTTAGTAAACCTGCCAACCTGTTAGTCATGGATGAGCCCACCAATGATTTAGATTTGGAAACCCTTGAGTTATTGGAAGAGCTGTTGGTTAATTATCAAGGCACATTATTATTAGTTAGCCATGACCGGCAATTCCTCGATAATGTGGTCAGCAGCAGTATCGCTTTTGAAGGTGACGGCAACGTTGTTGAATATATCGGTGGATATAGTGATTGGCAACGACAAAAAGCAGACAGCTCCCCTGCCCCAAGCGGTAAGCCTAAGACTGCCAGCAAACCTGACTATGCCCGGCAAAAAGAAATCAAAGCTATCGAGAACAAAATCCATAAATTAGAAGAGAAGCAAGAATCACTTAAAGAGCAGCTTTATGATACGGAACTTTATATACCAGAAAATGCCGATAAACTAAAGAATATGCAAGATGAGCTAAAACAAATAGACACTGAGCTCGGTGTGTTGTGGGACAAGTTATAACCAAACAGCAACCTATCGACCAGTTTATAGTTGAACCTTTGTAAAAAATACGTAAGGATAAGCGTAGGTAGTTGTGGAGACATGATTAATGTTCCTAGGTGAAAAGGCGAGGAGGTATTTTATTGCGACGGTTAGCATGTTGAGAGTTGGTCGTTTTGAAGGTGAGTTAACAACGTTTTTAACAAATATCGTGGAACGGGTAGGGATAAATTACAAAGACGCTAATGGCAATACACTGCTTCACCACCTTTGCGAAATTAATCATGAACGAGCAGCGCACTGGCTATGCTTTACTTATCGTGACACTATTCAAATACGGCCCCAGAATAACGAAGGTCAAGTGCCTGCTGAATTAGTCACTCATGGCTCAAAAAGTGACTTTGCTATGTCCATGTTGGCAGGCTATACAGGAAACTCTTTTGACCACATAAATGAGATCCCAACAGCAGAGATAACAATGCAGAAAACAAATACTCAATATTGCCACTCTAGCATCACCGGCGATAATCAAGAACTGAGCCATTTAAACTCTCTAGCGCATTATGTATGTTGTCATTATTCTATCCAGCCAGATTTCTACAAAAAAACATCAGCAGCAATGCTAGCTGCTGGAGATAATGAGCTAGAGTTACAATTAGATGAAGCTGAAACTGTACTTAGGTATATTTGTGAAAGACATATTGACGAGACTGGTAAGCAGTACACAGCCCGAAAAAGAATACATTTGATAAAACATTTTCTTGAGAATGACTCTTATTGCTTGAAAGATATCCTTGTAAAAAATGGCATGGAACAAAAAAGACAATTACAAAAATATAATAGCATACCTGTCTTTAAAAAGAGATAATATAATCGATGGCCTCGCGCAATTCGTCGTCATTACACTCAAAGCACCCTCCTCTTGCAGGCATCGCGCCATTACCATGACTGGCGAGCTCGACAAGTTTATTTGTCCCTAATTGCTGGTAGCCTTGCCATTGCCGCCGATTGCCAATGGTTGGCGCATTCACATCGATAGAGGCATGTTGCCCATGACATGCAGCACAGAACTGCATGAAGATTTTCTCGCCCGCATTCGGGTCATTTTTGATTTGTGCGACAAAAGACGTTGGACTATGGAACGTGCGCATGGTGGCTGTACTGCCGGGTGCTGGCAATTGATTGTTAGCTAGCTTGTGTTGCTGTATTGAGAACCATAATCCAGCTGCTGCGCTAAGGGCAAAAACAACTATCATTAGCAAGCGAGTGATGATTTTGTTCATAGCGTCGGATTCGTCGTTACAATCTGTGCTAAGTCTTTACTTCTAGTTGGACCAACGATAGTCTTGACGACGTTACCTTCCGGATTAATCACAAAAGTAGTTGGCAGCACGCTAACTTTGTCTAATTGCCAATCTGCCTGAGGATTTGCCGTCAATACCGGATAATTGATCCCCATCATAGCAATAGCTTTATTAAGCCGCTCGCCTGTAGCACCATCATAATCCACGCCCAGCATTTGTATATTACTATGATTCTTTGAAAATCTATTCAACTCAGGGATCTCTTCAATACAACTGTGGCACCAAGGAGCCCAGTAATTGATAACAACCCAATGCCCTTTTAGAGACGTCTGCGTAATGGTTTTGCCCGATGTATCTTGATAGCGGGTCTCAGAACCACAACCCGCTAACAAAATAACCGTGAACAACACAAGAATCAATACGCGCATAGGCTTAACTCAGATTATTGACAATGGTTAAATAATCCTTTGATAACTCAGGACCCGTATGTGGGAAGGATAAATAGGCCCGCAAGCGTCCTTCAGGATCGATAACAAAGGTCTCAGCAGTATGGTTAATACTGTAGCTATTCGGGTCACCATTCTTAGCCGCCATCTTCACAGCAACAATATTCATTTGTTTCTTAATAGCATCTGTTGCGCCATCGTCACCCCTAAGACCAATAAAATGAGAATTAAAACTGTGGACATAATCGCCCATACGCTGATAAGAATCACGCGCCGGATCGACAGACACCATAATCACTTGCGGCATTTTTTCTGCCGGTAATTGTTTATCCAACTGTTCATACATTTGCTTCAAAGCAGCAAGACTGGTTGGGCACACATAGCCACAGTTAGTAAAACCAAAAAACACCAAATTCCAGCGCCCCTTAAATATTTCTTCATTGACCGCTTGGCCATTGTTATCAGTTAGATTAAAGGTCGGCGACATACCCGGCTCTTTAAGTATAGTGCCGTCAATCTTCAATTCGCTCACATCTACAGGACCCGATTTATGCCCCATAATGCCAAAATACACACCGAATACAACGACAACTGCCGCCAGCAAAATGATGGCAAGTAAGGTGTTTTTGTTTTTGCGTTTAACGTCTGTAGAATTCATAATATTTCTCCTCTATATGTAATGATCAAGCAATAAAACAATAAATAGCAATCCCAAATATACAATGGAATATTTAAAGGTTAGGAACGCTGTTCTATCTGGGCCTGTGGTGCGAAATAGCTTAATTGCCCAATACAAGAATCGAGCGTTGAGTGCCATAACACCGATGAGATAAAGCAACCCAGACATGCCTGCGACATAAGGCAACAAGGTTACAGCAATCAGTAATACGGTATATAGCAAAATTTGCACTTTGGTATAACGAATACCGTGGGTCGCCGGCAGCATAGGCACATCAGCATTTTTATAATCATCATAACGATGGATAGCCAAAGCCCAAAAGTGCGGCGGCGTCCAGACAAAAATAATCAGAACCAACATCAACGCTTCAGGGCTCACCTGCCCTGTCACTGCTGTCCATCCCAATAATGGTGGTGCGGCACCCGCTAATCCGCCAATAACAATATTCTGGGGTGTAGCGTACTTTAAATATAGGGTATAGACACCGGCATAGCCTATCATTGACGCGAAGGTTAAAATAGCGGTCAAGGTATTTACCATGCTCACCAGTAAAATCATCGATGCAGCACATAATACACCCGCAAACAATAAGCATTGACGCGGGGCAATTTTGTCTTTGACCATGGGGCGGTTTTTGGTGCGCGCCATTAATTTATCGATATGTTTATCTGCCACATGATTCACTGCAGCAGCGCCACAGGCTGCCAAAGCAATACCAATGTTACCAATAATTAATGGCACTAATGGCACCGCCCCTTGCGTTGCTAAACACATGCCAACAATAGATGTTAACACCATCAGCATGACAACGCGTGGCTTACATAGCTCGAGGTAATCACGCCAGGTTGCTTTTACGCTGTTGTTATAGTGAGATTCTGTCAATGTTGTCATCGGTATAACCTGTAGTTGAATGTAATCAGTGAAAGTAAAATGCCTGCGGCGACCAAGGTGTGGGCCAGCGCGATAGATAACGGCAATTGAAATACTACCCCGGCCATGCCTAAGGATAATTGCAATAATACTAAAACCATAATGAGGTTTAGACTACTAAGTACGGCACCATCACGCCTTAACTGTTGTTGCGCTATCAAACCAAAGCCTAATAGATAGATTGATACAACCATAGCACCAATACGATGGGCCATCTGAATGGATTGTCGCACAGTGTCTGCTAACACCCCACCTTGATAATTAACCCCCGCAGGAAGTAATAAATGAAATGCATCCCGCCAAGCAAATATAGATGGGCTGCTATTATGGCAAAAAGGAAAATCTGGACAACTAAGAGAAGCATAGTTGGTGCTAGTCCAAGCGCCAAGAAATAATTGCAGAAGAACGAGTGCTAAACCAACCCCTGCCCCCCAACGTAACCCTCTATTGTTTGGTAATGCCGTAAAAGGAAGCTTACGATTACTGAGATAGAGCAGCCACAGTAAACTCAAAATTCCTAGCCCACCCAATAAATGTTGCGTAACAATGATCGGCAGTAACTTCAAGGTAACTGTCCAGCGTCCTAAGGCAATTTGATAAAGCAATAATAATGCTAATGCACCTAGCAAGAGAATATTACTGCGCTTGGGTTGCTCAACACTGAGTAAGCCACCAACAAAAAAAATCCCTATTAATAACAACGTTAAACTACCGGCAAAATAACGATGTAGCATTTCCGCCCAGGCTTTCGCTGCACTGAAAGAGCTATTGTTATATAAATAATGGGCTGCCTCCCCTTGAGGTACCGTCACTTGGCCATAGCAACCGGGCCAATCAGGACAGCCCAGACCCGCGTCATTAAGTCGCGTATAAGCACCCAAGGCTATTACCCCGACAGCAAGTACACAGGCCACTAAGGCCAATAGGGCAAGAGATTGCTGCTTAACCAATTTGTGATGCCCTCAGTAAAATTTTAAGATCCTTCAAGACATTCATTGGATCAGTGTCTTGTGCATAGAGCATAAATAAATACCCCTGAGGATCAACTAAATAGACTTGGTTTGTTTGCGCCCCGCTCGGCAACACTTGTTGTAAACCAGCACGTTCGGTTTCTGTTAAGACCAACTGGTGAAAGTCTCTAGCCTGGGTAATTTTGCAACTATTGTTCGCGCTAACATAATGTAAATCAAGCCGGTCACGGTCTTTACCTAAGGCAATACGCATTTGGGAAAATTGTTCAAGATGTTGCTGGCATGTTGCATCACAGCAAGCGTTATCACTGAAAAGCAAATGCCATTTGTGACTAAGGCTTTGTTGCTTTACCAGGGTTTGCAGATCCACCGGCGGCTCAATCAAGGTGCCATAATTCGTGGTGCCAAAATGAAATTTGTCATAATTGTAATAAATTAACCAAGCAGCAATAACCGGCACGGCAAATAACAACCACAGTCCAACCATAATTAGGCGGCGATGTTTCGATGTATGGGTTCTAGTTTCCATCAGATTTCACTCTCGTAATACTCAAACAACAATAGGCAATCAATAAGGCTACTGCCATACCAAACCACTGTACGCTGTAGCCTAAGTGCTGCGCAGGTGACAATGTGACAATTTCCCAGTCTCGTTTAAAAGGGCTCTTCGCTTGTGGCTGCAGACGTAACACAAATGGCAGGTAATCCAGAGTTGTTTGTTCATGTAATTGCTGTAGATCTATCTTTTGTATAACCAAAGGCCGTTTATTCGGCTCAGGTATGGTATCCCCTAGCATAAAGACATGCTTCGGTGGCGTTTTAACATAACCCTGCAGGGTTTGAGGGGTCGTCTTGGGTTTGAGTAATTCAGGTTGACTCTCTATCTGCGCCTTTGCAAGCCAGCCACGATTGATTAAGACAACACGGTTGCTATCTAGAGGCTTGAATGGCATCAATACCTCATAACCTGCAACACCATCGCGGGTACGGTTATCCAGTAGCAATGTCTCCCCGACATAATGCCCCCGCACGGAGACGGTTTGGAACGCTTGAGGCTCACTGTTGAAACTCAAACTAACAGGCGGTTTAGAGAGACGTTGATGATAATTAGTTAATAGATCCTGCTTCCAATGGTAGCGTTGGTATTGCCAACCCCCTAAAATGATAAACAGCAGTAAAAATAATGCACAGAAAACCGTCGGCAGTAGCCGAATATCAAAGTTATAAGATTTATTTCTGTACATAAATGAAGCGATTTCCACCTCTGCCTCCTTATTGGTGGCCGATTATAGCTCTATTCTGCCCTTGGTGAAATGCTCTTCAGACTTTTCAAAGCCAGTCGCGTCGAACAAAGTGTAGGATAAGGTAATTTCTTCGATATCTTTGGGCACCTTGGGATCCACATAAAAATACACGGGCATATCTGCTTTCTCCCCTTTGAAGAAATACTGCTGGGTGAAACAAAAGCATTCGGTCTTTTTTAGGAACCGAGCTGCATCATCCGGAGTGATGCTCGGTATAGCCTGCACCGTCAATGGGTGCCCTGTGGTATTTTGGGCATAGTAATAAATGAGCTTGGTTTCTCCCGGGTGAACTTCAACATGCTTATTCAACGGGCGAAAATCAAACGTCATATTCCCATGCACGGTGGAAGCAAAGTCGACTTTAATGGTCCGGGAATAATCTATCGCCATATCTTTGGGCGCAACAGCAGCAGTATTACCGCCACCATTGATGCCGGTTTGTTTGCATACCAGGGTGTACAATGGCACTAACATATAGGCAAAGCCAAACATCAATACCACGCCAACAGTTAACTTGATGACGAGGCGTTTATTGCTAGCCTTCGTTTCACTCATCAGTGCGCCTCAGCGGGCACCACCTTCGGTGGTGTATCAAATGTATGATAAGGTGCAGGTGATGGCACAGACCATTCAAGGCCATGGGCACCGTCCCAGGGTTTAGCCGGTGCTTGCTCACCCCGGCGCAGGATGCAGGCTCTAAATAAGATATACAAAAAGATTAATTGCGAAAAACCAAAGATAAAGGCGCCAATACTGGCAATTTGATTAAAGTCCGTAAATTGCAGCGCATAATCAGGGATCCGTCGTGGCATTCCGGCAAGTCCCAGGAAATGCATGGGGAAAAACGTTAAATTCATGCTGATAGCCGTTAACCAAAAGTGCAATTGTCCGAGTGTCTCGTTGTACATGCGTCCGGTCCACTTTGGCAGCCAATAATAAATCCCAGCAAAGAGTGTAAATAATGATCCCGACACTAACACATAGTGAAAATGTGCCACCACAAAATAACTGTCCCGATACTGATAATCGCTAGGCGCAATCGATAACATCAAGCCACTAAAACCACCGATGGTGAACAAAATCAAAAACCCTAGTGCAAACAGCATTGGCGTCTCAAAAGTAATAGAGCCTTTGTACAAAGTCGCAATCCAGTTAAAGACTTTAATGCCTGTTGGCACCGCTACTAACATGGTCGTATACATAAAGAATAACTGCGCCCCTAATGGCGCACCGGTTACAAACATATGGTGCATCCACACCGCAAAGGCCAAAATAGCAATCACGACAGTTGCATAGACCATGGCATGATAACCAAATAATCGTTTACGGGAAAAAGTCTGGATTACCGCTGAAATAATACCAAAGCCCGGCAAAATCAAAATATACACTTCCGGATGACCGAAGAACCAAAAAATATGCTGGAATAACACCGGATCGCCGCCACCTGCTGCATTAAAAAAACTGGTATGAAAATGCCTGTCCATCAACATCATGGTCACACAACCCGCTAGCACCGGCATGACGGCTAACAGCAAAAACCCGGTCACTAACCAGCCCCAGATAAAGATAGGCATTTCAAACCATTTCATTCCCGGTGCGCGCATATTAAAGATAGTCACCACAATGTTCAGCGAAGCCAGGATAGAAGAGATCCCCATCAAATGGATAGACAAAATAAAATAATCCGTACTCTTTGGCCCATAGGTAGTAGAGAGTGGTGCGTAGAATGTCCAGCCAAAATCCGGTGCGGGGCCAGTCATGAACAGTGTGCTGATCAATAAGGTAAACGCAAAAGGTAAGATCCAAAAACTCCAGTTATTCAACCGCGGAAATGCCATATCCGGCGCGCCAATCATTAATGGCACCATCCAGTTTGCTAATCCGGCCAAGGCTGGCATGATCACACCGAACACCATAATAAGGCCATGAAGCGTGGTCATTTGATTAAAAAATTCTGGATCTACTAATACTTTGCCAGGCTCAAACAATTCGGTTCGAATCACCAAGGCCATGGTGCCTGCCACGAAAAACATAATCAGACTCAGCACTAAATACAAGGTGCCAATGTCTTTGTGATTAGTTGTGGTTATCCAGCGCAAAAGACCTTTTGGCGGATTATTATGCCCTACCCCATGGGTGCTCACTGCCACTTCTGACATATGGTTCTCCTTTGCTATTCTTTGCGTGCGTTAGCAATCTCACTCGGTTGTACTTCAATGGCATGGCCCGCTTTTTGATTAACTTCGCCATTACCCCAGGCATCGCGCACATAGGTAATAATACTGGCGAGAGTTTCATCATCTAGCTGTTCACCAAAAGCTTGCATGGCTGTGCCGGATACCCCGTGCAATAAGATATCGATATTTTTGCCCACTGGTCCCGTTGCTACCGGACTGCCTTTGAGCGCTGGGAACGTGGGTGGTAAGCCTTGGCCATTGGCTTGATGACACATACCACAGGTGGCTTGGTATTTTGGTTTGCCGATAGCTAATAATGCTGCCTTGGTCATTTTCTCCGGCGGCTTGTCAGCGGCTTCTTGTTTGGCTTTTGCTTTGGCAGCGGCTTTTTGTTGTTTGACGGTTTGATGGGCTGCAACCCATTGGTTGAACTCCGCTTGCGGCACAGCTTTAACAACCACCGGCATAAAGCCATGATAAACCCCGCATAGCTCACCGCATTGACCACGATAGGTGCCAGGCTCATCGATGTAGACCCAATTCTCATTAATATAGCCGGGTATACCATCTTGCTTCACGCCTAGCTCAGGCACCCACCAATCATGAATCACATCATTAGAGGTCACCAGTAATTTAATTTTTTGCTTCGTCGGCACCACCATTTCATTGTCTACTTCTAGCAAGTAATGCTCGCCTTTGGCTGCTGCACCCTCGATTTGATCTTTTGGTGTGGTTAAATTACTGAAGAAACTGATACCTTCGTCTAAATATTCGTACTTCCATTTCCACTGATAGCCGGTGATCTTAATCTGAAGACTGGAGGCTTGGGTATTATGGATTTGTTTCAGCAGTAATGTCGCAGGAATGGCAAGTGCAATCAGAATAAGCACAGGAATAACAGTCCACGCAATTTCAACCCATAAATGTTCATGAAAATTAGCAGCAGTAGGACTCTTCGAACGACGATAGCGAATGATGGAATAAAACAATGCCCCAAACACCACCACGCCAATGGCGCAACAAACATAGAATGTGATCATGTGGATATCATAGATCTGGTGACTTATAGGCGTGACGCCCTTGGGCATGTTCCAGATGGATGCAGCAACTGCCGGTAGTGGTAATAACAATGTTACCAATACTGCGATTGCATTTCGCCACCAAGACTGCATGAATGTTAACCTTAAAATAAACGCTAGTTGGGTGAGGATTAAAGCATAAATCATTGATAAATGACACACCTCAATTGGTGTTCGTGCTAAACCTGCGTTAGTATGCGTAACTCATCATGGACAGGACAAGGCAATGATTTCACTGATTAAATTTCTTCATATGCTCTGCATCTTCGGCATCATCGGCATAGTCTCAGGCCGACTATTTCTTGCTCAACGGCGTTTTGCTGAATTAGATCACATTGCCGGTCGTTTAGACTGGACATTAATTGCTCTGCTGGTTTTTGGTGGCATTACCGGTAGTCTGATGGTATTGCCAAAAGGCTATCAATTTACCACGCCTTGGATCATGGCAGCGTTTATTTTTGTCGGGCTGGCCATAATATTAGCTGCCTTTGCTCTCAAAACGAATAAAAAACCATCAAAGTGGCTCAGTAACATTGCTTATGGCATGCTTTTAGTCATTATTGTGTCAATTATTCACGATGCAGTGACAAGGCAAACCTTTTTGCCTTTACATTAAGGTGAGTGAATGGCCTACTTTAGTTTAAAAATTTTTCACATCCTGGCGGCAGGCATATTTTGCTCAAGCATTGTTTGGTATTTTAGCAAACGCTTAACTTCTGCTGAGACATCATCACTGCAGCTGCCTCTCTGGGGCATTATCCTACCCTGTGCGCTGCTGCTCTTGGTCAGTGGCTTCACGATAATTAGCATGATGCACTATATGCTCACCACTCTCTGGGTCAAAATCGCGGTATTTGGCGTTATGGGCTTGGCTGTTTGTGCCATTATCGATGCGTTAACGCCCGAACGTGTGTACAACAAACACCCTTGGCTTGAAAAAGCTCTGATGCTGATTTTTTTGTCCATATTAAGTGCAATGGTATATGGCATGAGTAATCTGAGTAGCTAGCGATACATGACAATTTTCGTTACACTGTGCCAAACAAATTACCAGTGCAACTGATGGACATATTTGAAGCAAAAGATTTGATTTGTAAACGTGAAACGCGAACCCTGTTTTGTGATCTTAATTTTACCCTTAAAGCCGGCGAGCTATTACAAATCATTGGTGCGAATGGCACGGGCAAGTCTAGCCTTTTAGGTTTACTAACGGGATTATTACCTAAACAACGTGGCACTGTCACCTGGCAAGGTAATCCCCTCACTGGCTGTGACTTTCATTTCCTTGGTCATCGTAATGGCCTCAAAGCGCAATTAACTGTGTTAGAAAATTTACGTTGTAGCACTCGATTGCGCGGCAATACCATAACGCGACAACAGATATTAACGGCGTTAGGCAATGCTGGACTTAGTGCTCAAGCCGATGTGATGATTTCAAAACTGTCTGCGGGACTGCAACGGCGGGTGGCATTGACACCATTACAGTTAGCAAAGGCACCGATTTGGATCTTAGATGAACCGTTAACTGCATTAGACAAAACAGCACAAGCCTTATTTGCTCAGCAGTTAACAGCACATTTAAATCAAGGCGGCCTTGGCATCATTGCGACGCACCAATCTATCAGCATTGACAATATATCGAGTCATACCCTGGCGCTGGGAGACATAGATGCTTAAGACACTTATTCAGCAAGAGGTTTTACTAGCGGCACGTAATTATAGTCAATGGCTAACGCCATTGGGCTTCATGGTGTTAGTCATCATGGTCTGCATGATCAGTTTTACAAATAATGCCGCCGTGGCTGCCGACATTCTACCTGCATTGTTATGGGTGAGTATACTTCTGGCCTCACTTCTAACGCTGCCGAGCTTATTTGCCAATGATGCCGAAGATGGCTTTATTAGTCATTACGTACTAAGCCCCTATCCATTGTTACCCCTTGTCATCACCAAAGTTTTTTGTCACTGGCTGGTTCATGTGTTGCCATTATGTATTGCTGCAATCTTGGTGGCGTTTGGCTTAGGACTCATTAAAACGACCCTGCTAACTCTAGGGCTAACCTTTTTGCTTGGCACACCTATTGTCAGCTTATTGGGCGCCATGGGAGCAAGCCTGACCTTAGCGGCGCGGCAATCAACTTTGTTACTGCCAATCCTATTGTTACCACTTTATTTGCCTGTGCTGATATTTGCGCTAGGCGCTATTCATGCCAGCGAGCTACACCTCGCTATTCATGGTTATATTGCTATTATTGTTGCATTGTTATTATTCACCAGTGTATTTGCCAGTCTAATTGCTACCATTAGTCTTAAATCTGGAGTTGCGACATGCAGTGGATAAAACAGCATTTATTATCTGCGCCTCACTTCTATCGACTGAGCACACGCTTGCTACCATGGATTAGTGTGATTACGGCTATATTACTGATATATGGCGTCATCGGCGGATTGTTTATTGCCCCTGCAGATTACCAACAAGGCGATGGTTTTCGCATTATCTATGTCCATGTTCCCAGCGCACTACTGGCGATGGCGATTTATAGCTTCATGGCGTTGTGTGCTGTTGGCGTATTGGTATTACGGTTGAAGCTCGCTAGCCTCGCTCTGATTAATAGCGCGAGAATTGGGGTTTGGTTTACCTTTTTGGCATTAATCACAGGGTCATTATGGGGTAAACCCATGTGGGGCACCTATTGGATTTGGGATGCGCGCTTAACCTCAATGTTAGTGTTGTTGTTTTTGTATATCGGCATTATCGCATTAAATGATGCTATTGCTGAACGTATTACACGTGAAAAGTCTGTCGCCCTACTCGCCCTCGCTGGATTTATTAATATCCCGATCATTCATTATTCCGTTGTCTGGTGGAGCACCTTGCATCAAGGTTCAACGATAACAAAGCTTCATCCCAGCATTGCCTCGAGCATGCTTGCGCCATTGCTAGCAATGCTGGCTGGATTTCTGGGGTTATTTGCTTTACTTCTGATTTTACGTATGGGTGCTGAATTGCAGCAACAGGTGACCCATGACTGAGTGGCTGCATTTATCCATGGGAGGTTATGGCGGGTATGTATGGCCGGCATATTCAGTCACTGCAGTTGTACTCGCAGCTAATGTTGTATTTGCCTATAAGCGATTCAGCGTCAGCAAACCAAAGGAACACGGCCAATGAATACTCGCCAACACCAACGGCTGGTTATTATTAGCATTAGTGCAGTACTCGTGGCAATTAGCATTACTCTCGTGCTTTATGCGTTAAAGCAGAATATCAATTTATTTTATACCCCCACTGAATTTATAAGTGCCGGGGTGCCAGTTCAGCAAACGGTACGACTGGGCGGTTATGTTGCTGCGAACAGTATTCGCTACGAACAATCTGGTCTAGATGTGACGTTCAGGATAACCGATAGAACATCAGAGATCCCTGTACATTATCATGGCCTATTGCCAAACTTATTCCGTGAAAATCAAACCGTCATTGTTCAGGGCAGGCAAAATGCAGACGGCCAATTTATTGCTAGCGAAGTATTGGCAAAACATGATGAAAACTATTTGCCAGCAAGCGTCGCCAAGAGTATCAAGCAGGAGCACCATAATGCTACCTGAACTAGGTAATTTTGCAGTGATGTTAGCCTTTAGTCTGGCTCTGGTTCAAGGCACAGTGCCAGCCATTGGCCTTAAGCGAAAGAGTACTTCGCTGATAGCAATCGCGAGCACCGCAGCATTAGCACAATGGTTAATGTTGATGATTGCATTTGTGATCCTTATCAAGTCTCTTGTCGACAATGATATCACTGTGCTGTATGTCTTAAACCAGGTTAATGCTAGTTTACCATTGCTGTACCGTATTGGTGCTGCCTGGGGTGGTCATGAAGGATCATTGTTATTTTGGTGCTTATTAACCAGCACCTGGACATTGGGATTTGCATTGCTACGTCAGCGATTAAAAAAGCATACCAGCACTTATATTTTAGTGGTGTTAGGTTGGCTGAATGCTGGTTATATTTTATTTTTACTCACCACCTCCAATCCCTTCGTCAGATTCTTTCCAACAGTGCCCATTAAGCCATTAGGGTTAACGCCAGTATTACAAGATCCCGGACTACTGTTCCATCCACCACTATTATACCTTGGCTATGTTGGCTTTATTGTTGGTTTTGCCTTTGCTATCGCTGCGCTAATAGAAGGGAAACTGGATAAAGATTGGTGTTTAGCATTAAGGCCTTGGATTGCATTATCCTGGGTATTATTGACCATTGGTATTGTTGTGGGCAGTTGGTGGGCCTATCGTGAATTGGGCTGGGGTGGCTGGTGGGCCTGGGATCCCGTAGAGAATGCCTCACTGCTGCCATGGCTTGCTGCCACTGCATTACTACACAGCCTTTTTGTTAGTGAAATTAATGGGGAATTTAAGGGCTGGACGATATTATTGACGATACTCTGTTTTGCCTTAAGTTTGCTTGGGACATTTTTGGTCCGTTCTGGGGTCTTGGTATCTGTGCATACGTTTGCGCTCGATCCTAAACGTGGGATATTTTTATTGTTAATTCTGGCTGTTATCTTTGTGTCTGCCATGCTCTTATATATGCTGCGTATGTCGCGCATGACTAGCCCCCACTATTTTAAATTGCTATCAAAGCAAACTTTTTTATTGCTTAATACCGTAATCATCCTTGTCGCCATTATGACAATTTTGCTCGGCACACTTTATCCAATTGTGCTAGAGAGCATTGGTCTTGGTCGAATTTCTGTGGGCGCGCCATATTATAACGTAGTATTTATCCCTATCATCGTCCCATTACTACTGATAATGGGATTAGGCCCTATTACGCACTATCAACAAGATGCACTTTCTCGACTAAGGAACAAACTACTGCCCCCATTACTTATCAGCCTTGGTGTTACAACCATGGTAATTTATAGCTTACCTGGATTTCACTGGATGGCATTGCTGGGTATATTTCTTGCGATTTGGCTCATAACAAGCACCGCCCTATCCCTTCGATGGCCATTGAACCTGCGTCAGACAGCAATGGTGTTGGCACACGCCGGCATTGCCATTGTTATATTGGCAATCACCATAACCAGCAATTACAGCATTAGCCGCTTTGTGAAAATTTCAGCCCAAGAGCCTGTGATACTAGGACAAACACATGTAACACTGACTGGCCAACACAGTACTCATAATGCAAATTTTACTGCCAATATTTTGCAGTTTTCCATTAGCGAAACCAATAAGCCTACCCTGACTGTAAACACAGCCTTGCGCGAATATCCCGATAACCAGAGCAGCCTAATGAAACCAGGCATTAACTATAATTTTTGGCGTGATATCTATATCGCTATTGGTAATGCATATGATGATGGCAGCTATGCCGTACGTTTATATGTTAAGCCTTTTGTCCGTTGGATTTGGTTGGGAGGATTGTTGGTTGCGCTAGGCGGTTTGCTAACTGTTATTCGCGGATATAGGGAAGACAAATGACAGCACGATTTAAATACGCCATACCGCTGGGAGTTGCTATCGCAATACTTCTCATTCTCTGGATGAGCCTGCGCTTGACGCCTTCTCAGTTACCCTCACCCTTGCTTAATAAACCGCTCCCTGATTTCAAACTCAAAGAGCTGAATGAGCAGCAGTGGGTTTCGAGTCATGATTTAACCGGCCATATAACTATCCTTAATATTTGGGCCAGTTGGTGTGAAGCTTGTCTTGCAGAACATACGCAGTTGTTAAAATTGTCGCAAAACAAACAAATACAGATTGTCGGGCTCAACTATAAAGATAACAGCACTGCTGCAGAACATTGGCTACAAAACTATGGCAACCCCTATTCAATCATTGGTTTTGATCATGATGGCCAGGTTGGGTTTAAGCTTGGTGTCTATGGAACGCCTGAAACCTTCATCATCGATAAACAGGGTATCATTCGTTACAAACATATAGGCCCTATAGACGAAGCGGTTTATAATAAAGAAATTAAGCCACTGATAGAGCAACTTACAAGTGAGCATGATTATGGCTAAACTATTAAGCATAATTCCTGCTGGAAGACGGGCAGCAGCTGCTGGGCTATTAATCGTGCATTTGCTCATTATACCGATTGCTGGCATTGCCCATGATATCTACCCATTCGATAATGCTCAACAACAGGCACAGTTTAACAAATTAAGCCACGAATTACGATGCCTGGTTTGCCAAAGTGAATCCATCGCTGAATCGAATGCCCCTTTTGCTAGCGATATCCGTCAGATTATTTATGAACAAGTGCGTAATAGCAAAACGAATCCAGAGATAATCAATAGTCTTACCGAGCAGTATGGGGATTATATTCATCTTAAACCCGATCTCCATAAAGCAAATTTTTTGATCTGGTTAGCCCCCCTACTAACTCTATTACTTGGAAGTAGCGGATTGGTAGTAATCATTGTTAGACAAAGAGCAAAGCCATGCTGATAATACTATTACTGCTCCTGGCATGTATTTCATGTCTTGTCGTGTGTCTGCCAATTATCAGCAGGAAGATAGCTCCATTTGCACTGAGTATAAGTATTATAATAGTTAGTAGTATTCTTTACTATTTTGTCAGTGATTATAAAGGCCAACAACAATGGCAACAACAGGGTGCAGAACATTATCAACTCCAACTACAGTTACAAGCCTTAGGTGGCTATGAGGGGCTAGAACAGCGCCTACAACAGTACTCTGATCATCATCCAAATGATAAAAAAGCACAAGAATTCTTACAAAAAGTTCACACCCTTGAAGGTAACGCGTCAACAAAATCTACTTAACCGCTGGCATTATGCAGTTGCGACCAGAGTCTTTAGCTAAGTATAATTGTCTATCTGCTTCGCGTAATAAGGCCTCCGGATCAGCAGGATTACCATAATTGAATTCAGCAACACCAATACTGCAAGAGATATGGTTATCAGTGCCCGGTATTGTTATCTCAGCAACTGCTTTACGTATACGTTCTGCTGATATAAGTCCTCCGGCAAGGTCACAATACGGCAGTAGGGCAACAAACTCTTCTCCCCCATATCGCACACATACATCAATATTTCCTTCATTACCATTACCAAAATCCGTGTCCACACGAACAATGACGTCAGAACGACGCAATTGCGAGCCCACAATGCGTGATGATTCTTGCAAAATCATGTCACCTACTTCATGGCCATAGGTGTCATTGACTTTTTTGAAATGATCTAAATCAATCATTAGGCAAGCAATATTATATTTTGAACGTTTTGCTTGATTAAGTTGATTCATTAACCACTCCCACATATAACGTCTATTATAAAGTCCTGTTAGTTCGTCTTTGATACTGGCTTCTTCAAGTTTATGGGCTAGTTTTGTTAAGGCAACTGATCTAACGATGGTTTCTGTTACATCCAGTATACTTATCATCGCAAAATTAATATTGTTATCTTGTTTAATTGGAACGATTTTGACCTGTTGTTGCATCAAACTGACGCCGTACTGTTTGGAGGTATTAACTTCAATCGGTATAAGATATTTGTTAAGTGTTTGCGACAATAGTTGTGGAGCATTATTATTGATAACTTGATCAACAGCACTAGAGAACCGCTCATAATTACATTCTGGGATAATATCAGGTAAGCTTGAGCCTATCGCATCTTGTTCACTGACTTTAGTTTTTTCCTCAAGCCACTTATTCCAATGCGTTATCTTTTTGTTATTATCCACAATAAAGACCCCTATAGGGACATAGTAAAAAGACTTTTGATATATCGATAGATTATCCATAAATTACTCTACTATATTAATTCCACTGGGTTGTAACGCTGAAAATAACGCCTCTGCTGATGACACCGAGAACATAACTATCAATACACCAGCGATATTATGATTACGCGCTTGTAATCGTGTTTTAATCAAAAGAATAACGGTTTCATCACCAGGTGACTGCTGTTCCTTATCTTGCAGGATAGCGCCAAATTCACCTTCAGAATATTGAGGAATGCTAATATCAAGCTCAACATTAATAAGATCCGCAAAAGATGAAATGCTTGAAGTAATAATGACGTTTCCAATCTCAGACATAGCTTCGTGTTCTAAAACGCGCAAATCCTGTCCGCCAATTGTGTCAAGCTTGCCAATTAAAGAACCTAATAATAATTTACTATCTTCATTGGGAAATAATAATATCGCAGAACCCGCAAGTCCCCCATCGAATTGTTGGCTAATGCAGCTAGCATTAGTATGGTCATGAGACATTAATTGATAACATTGCTTTTGATTTAATAACTCTATATCTTCGATTTCCATGATAATTTCATCATCAAGTAATGCTGAAAGTTGCTTAGCAGCTCGACTAGCACTAATATTTGTAACTTCTTTCAGCACATCAATCTGCTCATGAGATAAATTCATTATTACTCTCCCGCAAATAAAGCAGCCATTTTGTCTTTAGTAATAGGCTTTTCGAGTACCCAACTAAAACCTACTTCCTCAGCTCTATCTAATACACTTTGTTGTGTATTCGCTGTAATTAAGACAAATCGCGGTGTTATGCCTTGTGACTGGAGTTTTTTGGCAACATCCGTACCAACCAAACCAGGCATATTATAATCAATGACGGCTAAATCAGGTTTAACTTGATTTGCAATTTCAATAGCATCGAGTCCATTTGCAGCTTCATGGACTTCACATTTAACAGACTCAGGTATATAAGCCTTAAACAGCATCCTGGCCGTTGCACTATCATCGACGATTAAGATCTTCATCATGATATAGTTCCTCCTTTATTGATCTCAGTAGATAACTCATGTAAAAAATCATGAATATGTGACGTGGAATATCGCTGTGTTAATAGTGCATCGTCTAGCAAATTTAACCCATCTTGCAATAGTGCTTGTTGAAACTGGCTTAACTTAGCCGGTAAAAGGCTATTAATATACAGCATATAGCTAGCTAGATTTTGGCATAGGGTTTCTAAGTCTGGCATATCCATTGCGCGAGCTGCGCCATAAAGACTATCGAATTCTTGATAAGCACTAAGGCATGTTTGACTCGATATTTCACTATTAGAGCCTTTGCCAAGCAGAGATTTGAGTTGAGATAAACGTATCCCAGACTCTTCAGAAAAACTACTATTGATATTTGTCATAGCTCTATCCCTGTAAAATACCCGATAAATAAGCAGCCATGGTGTCAACATTGACGACCTTATCAACCGCCTCCAATGCTAAAGCCTTACCAGGCATACCATAAACAACAGCACTTTCACTGTCTTGTACAATAGTGTGGGCGCCAGCGTCATGCATGTTTTTCAATCCTTTAGCGCCATCTTTACCCATTCCAGTTAATACAATGCCAATTGCTTTACGGCCGCAGGCTTCGCTAACTGAATCGAATAATACATCTCCTGAAGGCATGAAGCCATTTACTTTCTTACTGTGAGATAATTCGGCAATAAGGTCATTATTTACTTTAGATACAGTAAGATGGTTATCATCAGGAGCGAAATATACGGTGCCTGGTTGTAAAATTTCATTTGCTTCGGCCATTTTTACATTTAATAGTGTATTCCCCTGGAGCCAGCTAGAAAGTCCAACAATAAAGCCTTTTGATATATGTTGGACAATGACAACCGGAATCGGGAAATTTGCAGGTAGTGACGAAATGATTTCTTGTAATACTGCCGGAGCACCTGTAGAGCCTGCAATTGCCAATATATCATATGAACGCTGTTTAATATTGAGTAGTTTTTTAAAATTATTAGCGTCAGGTTTTTTTATAGTACGGCTGCGTTTGATGACTTTTACATCAGCCATGGCATAGATGGTCTCGAGTAACTCTTGTCGAATATCATCTGCCTCCGCATGGGATAAGCCTCGAGGTTTTTCAATAACTGATAATGCGCCTTCTTCAATTGCCCTAAATGTAATCCGTAACTCTTCATTATTAACACTGCTGCTGACAACGATAATCGGAGTAGGTTGAGTAGACATAATCATCCGTGTTGCTTCAAAGCCATCCATGATTGGCATACGTATATCCATCGTAATTAAGTCAGGCTTAAGTTTATATGTCATTTCAACCGCTTGTTGACCATTTGTTGCATGACCAACAACCTCAATACCCGGATCATTGTCAATGATAGCAGATAATAATGTTGCTACGGTTTTTGAATCTTCAGCAATTAATACCCTAATCATTGATGTCACCACTATATCAGCTGCTCGATTATACTGAGCAGAGATCCTGTTTCAAATTGACTTTTAACCACATAAGCATCCGCGCCAACCTCAATGCCACGCTTTTTATCATCATCGCATTCACGGGAGGTAACAATTACAACGGGCAAGACATTATCTTTATCGATATTTTTGACGCGTTCAGTAAGGGTAAAGCCATCCATGTTAGGCATCTCTACATCTGTTACGAGCAGGTCATATTTATTGGCTTGGATTTTTTGCCATGCATTTTCCCCATCTGCTGCAGTCTCAACCTCAAAGCCCCGTGCTTGCAGAATGTTTTTTTCGAGTGTGCGAGTTGTTATCGAGTCATCTACTACTAATATCTTTGGGGCTGAATGCGATGCACCATCATCCGATAGTGTAGATATTCTAGATGAGCGCGACTGTCTTAGTGAAGTTTGAATTAAATTCACAGCGTTAAGTACGAGAATAATCTCTCCTCTGCCAGTTAACGTTGCACCAGATATATTGTCAATATTACATAGTGGCTCGGATAATGGCTTGATAACGATCTCACGTTCAGTTACTACCTCATCGACAATAAAAGCAACCTTGCTCCAGCCTTTATTGACGATAATAACACTTATACTATCGGGCAATTGGCTAGCAGATGAATTTGAGGTGATTATATCAGCAAGATCTTTTAAAGGAATCGTAGCATTATTGACAGATATTGCATTACTACCTTCCACGCTAAAAATTTCTTTCTTATGAATTTGTAGTGCGCACTCAACAAATACTGTTGGAATTGCGAACATTTGATTTGAAACTTTAAATACAATTGCGTGTTCACTAGAGACAGATAACGGCAAGATCATAGTGAACTTCGCACCTTGCCCAGCAGTGGAACTGACTGATATTTTCCCCTTGACGGTTTCAATGAAATTATTCACCACATCCATTCCTACACCACGACCAGAAATATCAGTAATAATTTCTTTGGTCGAAAAGCCAGGTCTAAAAATCAAGTTAATCAGTTCATCTTCATTGAGTTTTTGCAACTCAACTTCACTGCATATTTTTGACTTTAGTGCTTTTTTCTTGACCTTATCAATATTAATTCCCGCACCATCATCTGACAGAGTAATAATAATTTTACTTCCATCATTTACTACCGACAAATCAATCGTGGCAGTAGGGCTTTTGCCCAAAGATACACGTTCTTTTGGAGATTCAATGCCGTGGTCAATAGCATTGCGTAACAAGTGAATTAATGGGTGCTTTAGTTGTTCTAGTAATGTTCTATCAACCTCAAGATCTTCACCCTCAATATTAAAGGTTATATCCTTACCCAGCTCAGCACTGATGTCTCGGGCAGTTAACTTAAGCTGTAATAGTTCATCTTTGACTTTAACCAAACGAAGGAAGTAGATACTATCACTCAAAGTATTAGTAATATAATTAAGATTACTATTTGTGTTCTTGATATCGCGACTTAAATCTCTAGCAGATTTGGATATTTCAGCGTAATTATCAAGGACTGTAATCATCTCATCAGCTGTAGAGCTGTGTTTGCTGATGTTTTTTTTGAGTTGGACTTCACCTTTTCGGATAAGATTACAAAGATATGCCAATTGCTCAAAATGATCATTCATAACAAGCTTTATTGTTTGCATCTCGTCAACAAAGCTCGAAAAACGATCAATTTTATCAACGCTCACCCGCATATGTTCTTTGTTTTCAACATTGCGAGGAATTTGGTGTAACTCTTCAGAGTCTTGTGGGATATCAGCTGCTGGCCGATTATTATTATCAGTCTCTTCACTAGCAAGCAATGAATCTATGTCCATTACTTTTTCAAATGGTTCTGGATAACAAGCCATAATCTCTCGAATCTGAGATACCGCTTGCATACAGATATCAATAATTTTTTTGGTAGGTTTGCGCTCATTATTCTTGAACTGCGTGAACAAACTTTCCAATGAGTGAGACAGCTCGGCTATATCTTGAATATCAACACTACGCGCAGCACCTTTAATGTTGTGCGCAGTGCGGAATAAGAGGTTGTGAAGCTCTTCGATGTTCTCATCAGCAGATGGTTTCTCTAGCTTCAGTAACCCATCAGAGAAACACGCCAGCTGCTCATCGAGTTCTAGAGTAAATGTCTCGATGAGCTTTTGTTTTAACTCTGGATCAAGCTCCATCTTCATTACCTAAAATATAAACATTAACAGATTCATGTAGCTCTTTTGCTACAGTACGAATACTTGTAGTTGCATCTTTTGTTTCTTGCGTTGATGTAACAAAAAGTTGCGTTGCTGTTTTGATTTCTTGCATAGAAGCATTAATTTGCTCAATTGCTGACGCTTGTTGTTGGACAGCAGCAACAATTTGCTTGCTCGAAACGGACGCTTCATGGATAACATCAGAAAGCTGATTAACAGCGTTCCCGGTTTCATCAATCAATGTTACCCCTTCATCAACCCCCTTACAACCTTCTTCTGTTGACATAACAGCCTGATCAGTAGCATGTTGAATATCTTGCAGCAATTTCTTTACTTGGTCTGTCGCTTGTTGAGATTGTTCAGCAAGATCTTTGACTTCTATTGCAACAACTGCAAACCCTTTACCCGCTTCACCAGCTTTTGCTGCTTCAATAGAGGCGTTTAATGCTAGCATTTTAGATTGTTGGGCTAAGCTACCCACAGAGTTAGTAATATCACCTACTTGCTGTGAATGTTCGCTTAGTGCCAAGATGGTTTGCGCAATTGCTTCTACTTTTTCACGTATATTTTTCATCGTAGCAATTGTTTTTTGCAATACTGCTTGACCTTTCTCACCTTCGGTGCGCGTTCTTTCAGCTAACTGGCCCAATGCTTTGGTTTTTTCGAGTGTTTGCTTGGCATTTTCCATGATAGCTTCTAGTGTGGTTGTTGTCTCACTCACCGAAGATGCTTGCTCTGCAGCGCCTGCAGCTTGTGATTCTGCTGTTTTTTCGAGTTGCTCAACATTAGTATAGACAACATTGGTCGACTTCGTTGTTTGTTTAGTCAGTAATGATAATTTCTTTGTCATCTCATTAAGCTGATGACCCATTTGTGATAAATCATCATCGCCTTCGATTTGAATTCTGTGGGAGAGATCACCAGCAGAGACTTTTTCGATAAAGTCTTTATAACTACTTACTTTACCTTCAAGGTCACCTTTAGAGACTGACATGTTTTTTAAGTCTTCAAGGGTCGCAAAGACATAAGTTTCAATAGCGAGCTGTGAGTCTATCGCTAACAGTTTAGAGATTGAAAGAAAATATCGACTGATACGCCATGGTCTGAACCGAAACTTTCGCTTAACAATTTCCATAATTAAATTTAAGTAGACACTGTAGCCACCTAAGTACCACTTTGGTTCCAAGCCAATCGTATTGTGAACAACACCAATCTTTAATCGTCGCTCAAAATAATCTTCATTATATTCGCCCATGAACAACTCATTTAGGTATCTTTTTTGGGTTTCTTTTAGGCGGGTGATATTTGATCCAGCATTATCAATTACATTAATAAGCTCTTTGTGATTTTCGAGGTTCGAATAAAATTTATCAATAATCCAATCAACTTCTCCACGTATAATGGGTGATAGCTCTTTTAGCGTTTTCACATCCTCATCATTGAAATTGATAAAATCCTTACGTAACTGCCGCTCAGTTCCGTCAATTCCCATCATTTCACATAATGAGATCTTGTTGTTATCACCCTTTAACGTTTTCATGGTAACTCCTCTATCACTAAAACGATTAACTATAACTCACTTCATTAAGCTGCGTATTAAGGCTGTCCATCATTGCATCTACATTGAGAATAGCAATTGTTGACTCCCATATCCCTTCGACATATGCTGCAGTATTATTTAATTCTGATGGCATAGCAGGATGCAAGTTACTTGCATCATATTTTGACATACCTACTAATTCATCAATTAATATTCCTATTTCTCCGAATCTACTACGAAGAACTAAAATAGATTTTTGACCATTCTCACTCGCTTCTAAACCAAGCAGTGTGGTGGCATCAATAACATTTAGCACTGTGCCTCTACGGTTTACAACACCAGCAATAACCTTACTTATACCTGGGATCGGTGTTATTTCCATCGGCTCGAGAATTTCATCAAGATATTTAAATGGGATGCCATATTTTTCGATAGCTCCAACTTTAAAGCATAGATAATCATGTTCGTAAGACTCTTCATAGGCATCATCTGCTTCTGCCAATAATTTTGCCCGTTCCCGTATAATTGATCTTGCATGTTCATCAAGGCCTAGGCCTTGATTACTATGACTGGCTGAGCCCTGAGTACTGTCATCACTCGGCTTTTTATCTCGCTTGAATTTTATAGATTGATGTTCACTCATAAGCTGCTACCTACCTAATTTCACTGTATATTGTGATTTCATGCTCAACAATCTCAGCTAATCGACTATATGTCATATTACTCTCATTAAGCACTTGTGCATCTGAAGCTTTTTGCTTAGCCAGCGTTACCGTATTCATCATATGCTTAATGGCTCTATCCTTGTTACCATTGCGAAAACTTAACACCCCTAAATAATAATGCGCTTCTGGCATTTTTGGCGCTAAATAGACTATCTTCTTGAAAACACTGACTGCTTCCTCTGTCAAATTTTTTTCTGCGAGCAATTGTCCGTATAAATAATTACAATTTATATCCATTTCATCGATTTCTAGAGCTTTTTTGCAACTAGCTATTGCCTCGTCAACTTTTCCAGCAGTTGCAAGCTGTTGACTCGCCTCAACTATTGCATTAATACTGTCTTTGCTGTGTTGTTGCTCAAAGACTTGAATCAATTTATCTGATTTATCAAGCTTTATTTGGGCGTCTTCGTTAGTAACTTCTGATATTATTTCCTGCTCACCCTCGGCATTTAATCTATTCCCGGTAACTGAGTGAGTAGTGTTTGCTGTGTATTTTTTCTTATCTGGGTTAATTGCCTCAATTATATCATTCAGTGTTAGCACTCCTCGTTGGAAGTAACATACGTCATCAGCAACTAATTTTTCAAGTCCTGAAATGTTCTCCCCCCAATAGTCCGATGCTCCTAGCATTAACACACCGCTTTCTGTCAAACATTGTGTAATTTTGTTTAAAACATCCCTTATGGTAGGCTCACTGAAATAAATAAATACATTTCGGCAGAGTATCAAATCAATATTATTGATTTCATTAATGAAGCTTGGATAATAGTCATCAATCAAATTCAGATATGAAAATTTTGCCATCTGCATAATTTCAGATGTCAGCTGATAGCTATCTCCCGACCGGCTAAAGTAGCGACTAGCGATCGTGTTGTCTACTTTTCGTAGCGCATGATGGCTATACTTCCCAGCCAGCGCTTGCTGTATCAATACCAAGTTGATATCAGTCCCTACTAAATGAATGTTCCACTCTGAAATGTCAGCTATCAACTCTCGAAGTATAATCGCTACGCTATAAAGTTCATCGCCTGACGAGCACCCAGCACTCCATATTCTAAGTGTTTTGTTTTGCTGCTGTTGTTTGTTTTGAATTAATTCAGGCAGTAATTTATTACGTAATAATGCCATCTGTTTGCTGTCACGAAAGAAATACGTCTCACCGACTGTAATTTCATCAATTAAGAGCTCCATAACTTGTGTTGTAACAACATTGTCAACCATATCAAGATAAAGGGCACTCGCATCTGGATAGTTGAATTTATTGCAAATTTTCTTAATTGCGCAGACAAGTGTTGCTTGCTGGTGCTCGGCTAAGGCTATGCCATAATTATTTTTAATATATTTTCCAATAGCAATTTCAGCAACACTCGTTTCACCAATGCCGATACTATGAGCCAACTTGTCAGAATGCTGTCTCATCATTCCCCCTCGCCTACCAGCATTTTAGCATCCAGCATTAATACAATATCGTTGTCTCGATTGATTGAACCCATAAAGGCTTTTGAGTTTTCGCATAACTGTTGATTTTGTCGAATTTTATCCAAATCTACCGTTATGATTCCATCAATACTATCCACTACAAAAGCAAGTTTGTTATTCTCTGATTTGCACAATATTATTGGTGTGTCGAGATTAATTGAGGCTTGTTGTTGGTAAATCTTGTCGGCTAAATCAATTACGCTGATATTTTCACCATGGAAATTCATTAACCCGAGATGATAGGATGCGAGACCGGGGACAAATTGTAGTTCAACTAGCGGCAGTACACGGTAAACTTTATCCAGGCTAACAGCCATCTTCGTTCCCGCACAATCAAACAATAACGCTTGCCCGGTTATTTGCTCGCTGTGTGTTGAAAGTTGCTCATTACTTGGGGGCGCCATTTTTGCATCCTTGCATGATTAAACCCGTTTCCCAATAAACGTACGATCAGTATAGTCTATTTTTTTAGATAGTACCCTGAGTAAAAAGGATTTTTTTTCAATGGCAATCCAATGTCATTTAAACATAATTTATTAATACGCAAATCCGTGTCGAGCAAAACAGTAATTCATGCTCTATACTGTGGTTAATATCTACAGACAACAATAATGGGTAACACGATGAAAATGCGCCTTATACTTGGCCTTGTAGCCTTATCATTCAGCTATTTAACCACCGCCTCAGCTGCGCAAAAAGAACGATTTTATCCTCGTGGCTGTAATGACAAATCGGTCCAATATTCAGGAGATCATGTTATCCTAGGGGCAACTCCCAGTGATCATAAGTACCGAGTTTTTGTCTTCAAGAATATCTCGTATGATCCCATATCATTGCACTACACCCCACCCGCGAACAAGTTCTCCTACAGCATGGTTTCAACTTTGCAGCCAGAGCTGTGGTCAGCTTTGTTGGTGAATGAGCAAAACTTCACTCTAACCTGCAAGAGCAGCAATGATTATTATGGGATGCCTTATAATTGTTCAGATGTTATCCGCGCCTGTGAACTGGCCGTCTCACCAGTAATGCTAAGTTCTCAGGGCGAATACTGGATCACTGAGAATAATCACAGTAAAGGCGCCCTGTTTCGTAATATTCGCTCTCAGGGAATTTACCCTTAAGCCAGCGGCTCCCGCTTAACTTCTCGCGATGGGGGTTTCTAAAGGGGGAAATCGCGATTTTCCCCCTTTGGTCGCCGTTGATGCGGCTTTGCCGCATAGGCGATAGTACTTGGAAAGCAGCTTTC
>MDTG01039896.1_pt1 | contig 37632 bp, 23 predicted proteins | sample 811421 | NCBI WGS metagenome assembly MDTG01 (sample SAMN05326645, study PRJNA326480) | marine metagenome | isolation source: seawater | place: Pacific Ocean: South East | collected 2011
AAGATGATGAGAATGGGTGGTATGATGGATTCCGACAAAGATTTCATGTATGGTGGTAAAACACAAAAGATGATGAAAGGTGGGAAAATGAACTACCCAGGCGGAGGCAAGATGAAAAAAGAATCTATGTATCCTGGTGGCGGTAGAATGCAGCATGACTAATGGCAAAAGGAGATTATAAAAACTCCGATGTCAAAGGTCGTTATCGTAATTTAGCAAAAGCAAGAACAGATCTTAAAGAAGAATCTGAAAAAATTGTTGTTAGTAATGACGACAAAAGAACAAGAGCGGAGCTATTAGATATTGTAGAAGAACTATTTGAGCCTAATACAGGTCAAACTGTAGAAAAACTTAGAGCAGTTTTATATATGATAATTAATAGTTTAGGAAATAACAGTGATGATGATCCAGGCATTACAACTGAACAATCTAACGCTATAACTGCTAATACAGCTAAAACTACTTTTCCTGGATTAGGAACAAGTAGCACTACAGCTTTGGCTGGTAATACTACAACAATTTCAGCTAATCAACAAAAAGTGTTAGGAGTATCTTCATCTAATGTTACTATTGAATTTAGTCTTGGTGCAAGAACTCTAGATGTTGCAGTTGTAGATACTAGTAGTGGTAGTGCAGTTACAAAAAATGGTTCTATTAGTTTAAGATAGAAAATATGGCAGAAAAACCAAAATTGCAAAACTTACGATATAGGTTTAATAAATTTATAAAAGAAGGTAATTTTGTTAAAGCCAAAGAATTAAGCAAATACTCACAGGTATTACATGGTGTAAACTTAGATGAAGAATATCATGCAAAACTAGCCAGTAGAGAAGATCCTCGTAATCCATTTAACTTAAGTAAAGTTAGTGGATACAAAAAACAAAAATATGGCTAGAGCAAAAAAAGATCCACAAAGATATAGACCTGTTGTAAATAACGGTCATCCAGATTTAAATCCTGAATCAGTAGCATATCAAGAATACTGGGAACAAGAGCTTGATAGATGCATAAATGGTTTTAAGCCTAAAGGCATGAAAAAGATTTCTGGTAAATATTATTTCTATTTAAACTATTACAAAATACTTGGTAACGATGGAACTAAAGGTTCGCGTAAAACTTTAATTAGTCCATGGTATAGACAAATGGATCATGAATACTTTGATCTTTTCCAAACTTGCAAACAAGATGGTAAAGGTATGATAGTAATTAAAGCTCGTGATAAAGGTTTTAGTTATATGAACTCTGGTATGATTGCACATGAATATACATTTTTCCCATTTAATGATGTTGGTATAGCAGCTGGATTACAGGCTACAGCTGATGCATTTTTTGATAAAACAAAAAAAGGTTTAAATGGACTGCATTCTAACTTTAAGCATTCTATATTAAAAGATACAGATGGTATATTACGATCTGGATATAAACAAAAAAACAAAGATGGTAAATGGGAAATAGGTGGTTATCAATCTACCATTATCTGTAGAACAATGGATAACCCCGAGGTATTCAAAGGTGAACGTGTTTCTTTGATGGTTTTTGAAGAAGCTGGTGAGTTTAAACATTTGAAAAATGCTTATATGTCTTCTAAAGCCTGTTTTATGGATGGTAATCTTCAATTTGGAGTTCCTGTCGTAGGAGGTACTGGTGGTGACATTAGCAAAGCCTCAAAAGATTTTATGGATATGTATTATGAATCTGATGCATATAATCTTATTCCTATGTTTATACCTGCATCTAGAGCTTATTATGGATACTTTGATATAGATACAGGCGAAGAAAAAGTAGAAACAGCAAAAGAAGTTTTGTTAGAAGAAAGAGAAAAAATTACTAACTCTGGTGATAGAGAAGCTTATAACCTACATATACAAAACTACCCATTGACTGTGCAAGAAGCATTTTTAAATACTAAAACTGCAAGATTCGATAACTCATTACTAAATGCACAGCGATCAAGAATTTTAAGTAGTAAAGATTATAGAAGTCAAATTCAACAAGGGTATTTAGACTGGGAATTTGATGAACAAGAAGAATTTATTGTACGATGGCGACCACATCCAGATGGTCCTTACAAAATATTACATCATCCAGAGCCGCAATACAAAGATTTAGATATAGGTGGAATTGACTCTTATGATCAAGATCAAGCAGGTGCATCTGAGTCTTTGGGAAGTGCAATAATTTATCGTAGATTTGTAGACACGGAAAGTGCAAGCGATTATGTTGTAGCGGAATACACGGATCGTCCTGCAAAAAAAGAAGATTTTTGGGACGGATGTCTTAAATTAGCTATATACTACAATGCTAAAATGCTAGTAGAATATACTAAAATAGGAATTTTAGATTACTTTAAAAGAATGAATGCTTTAAAGTATTTAAAAGAAAAACCAGAATCTGCACATAACCCTGGAACTAAAACTAGAAACAGGTATGGTGTGCATATGAACAAGCAAGTCAAATCATTAATGGAAGATTTAATGGATGACTATATAAGGGAAAATGTAGAAGATATTTGGTTTTTAGATCTTATTGAAGAGCTTGCATCTTACGGAACAAAGAATACCGACCGAGCTATAGCTTTTGGTCTTTGTCTTATACACAATGTAGATAACTACAGAATACAAGCTAAGACAATAGAAGCAGAACAAGCAGATATAGGTTTTAAGTATTATAGGTTAGATAGAAATGGTGTACCAAAACTAATATAATAATGGATTACAAACAATCAATATTTCCACCGCAATTTGTTTTAGAGTCAGAAAAAACAGAAGAATGGGCTAATAAATGGGTAGATGCAGTTGTGTCATATATGGCGTATATAGATTCTCCATATCACAATTCAAGATTAAACGATATACAAAACTACAACATCTACAACGGAAGTTTAGAGTTGCAAGATTTTAAATATATCACAGAGCAGTATGGTATGGCTTACCCAGCAAGACTTGTGAACTATCCTATTATATCACCAAAAATTGATCTTTTAGTTGGAGAAGAGTTAAGAAGACCAATGGATATTAAAGTATCAACTACAAACAAAGAAGCTGTACTTAGAAAAGAAGATGTAAAAGTTAATTTAATTATGAAAAAATTAACAGAAGAAATACATCAAGAATTTAAAGACGCAACAGGTATTGCACTTCCAGCAATAACAGAAATGGAAATACCAGAAGATATTGATCTATATATGAGATACAATTATCGTGAAATGGTAGAAGAAACTGCACAAGATGGATTAGAATATCTTATGCAAAAATATCACTACAGAGATATATTCAAAGAAGGTTTTAGAGATTTACTTGTAACTGGTAAAGAATTTTTTAAAGTATATGATCACAATGGAGATCCGTATGTAAGGCGTGTAGATCCAAGAAGTGTTGTGTATGAAATTAATTCTAACTCAGATTATTTAGATGATGCATCATGGGTAGGTGAAGAAAGATATTTATCATATAGTGAAATACTTGATGAATTTAGAGATGAGCTTACAAGAGAAGATTTAGAAGAATTATCAGCTATGTATCAGATAGGGGGCTATGATGATTTATCTGCATACAACAGCCAGTTCGATTGGATTGATTATCAAGAAGGACAAGAAGTTAAAATACGTGTTGTATCAGTAGAATGGAAATCTATTAAAACACTTAAGTTTAAAGTATCTGAAAATAAATTCAACCCAGAAAAACCATTTATGAAAGCTGTAGCTGATGACTACAAGCCTCGTAGAAAAGAACAATTAGTTACAAGATATGTAGATGATGTTTGGGAAGCTACAAAAATTGGTGGTAAGATATTAGTAAGAGCTAGACGTAGACCAAATCAAGTTAGATCTGTAGATGATGCAGGTAGTACACAACTTTCTTACGTAGGATGTGTTAGAAATAATACAACAGGTAGAGCTGTATCTATGGTAGATCTACTTAAAAACATACAGATGCTTTACAATATTGTAATGTATCAAATAGAACTAGCTATGGCTAGATCTGGTGGTAAAGCCGTAGTGTATGATGTTTCTCAGTTACCAACAAATTTAGGTATGGATATGCAAACTGTATTGTATCACCTAAAAACAGATGGTATTATACCAATTAATTCTAAAGAAGAAGGTAATCAGTTAGCATCATTTAATCAATTCCAACAAATAGACTTTACATTATCTAACTCCGTACAGCAGCTTATCAATCTTAAGATGATGTTAGAACAAACAGCTGGACAGATATCTGGTGTATCACCTCAGCGTGAAGGTGCCGTTGGTCAGTACGAGTATGTAGGAAACGTACAGCGTAGTGTTGTACAATCTGCTACAATAACTGAAAGTTGGTTCTATTCACATTCACAAGTTAAAAAAAGAGTTTTTGAAAAAGTTTGTAACCTTATGAAAGTATCCTGGGCTAATGGTAAAAAGTCATCATACATATTAGCTGATGGTGCTTATAAATTTTTATCTATTATGCCAGATGTTTCATTACAAGACTATGGTATATTTATTGGAGACTCTGGTAAAGATGATGCTATGCGTCAGCAACTACAAGGCATTGCACAAGCTGCTCTACAAGGTGGACAGGCTACATTACTTGATATTATAAAAGTAATAAAAGCAGATACCTTTACAGAAGCAGAACATATACTTGAACGTGCCATGGAAGAGATTAAGAAAGAACAAGCTGGACAGGCACAACAACAACAAGCAATGATGGAGGCACAACAAGCCGCATCACAAGCTGAGTTTGAAAGACAAGTACAGCTTGAACAAATTAAAAACCAAGCTAAAGTTGAAGTTGCTAGAATACAATCAGAAACAGATCTTAAAATAGCAGATATGAAAGATGATTTAGCTAGAGAAACAACTGATGTTGCACACAATGTTAAGAATAAACAAATATTTTTAACAAAAAGAATGGAAACAGATGAAAAGAAAAATTTAAGTAAAGCACAAAAAGAATCTGAAGAAACATCCGTAAGTCCACAGAGAAAAGAAAGAGTGCAAAATATAATTAAAAAATCTTAGTATATTTGCAAATTAGGGAACAAATTATAAAATTATGTCAGAAGAACAAACAAACTTAGTTGAGGAAGCAGCATCTGTAGAATCAACAACACAAGAACAAGAAACAGTAGAAACAGCAGCAACTGAATCAACTGAAGAAGCAAAGTTTGATCCATTAGCTTTTGCTAGTGATCAAATGATGGAGCAGTTTCAGGGAAAGTATAATGAAGAAGCTGCAGAAAAAGTAGATAATGCACAATCAGAAGAAACAGAAGAATCGACTGATGGATTTTCTTGGGACAATATTGAAACTGAACAAAAAGAACAGCCTCAACAAGTCCAAGAAGATGAAGACTGGGATGTCGATTCTCAGCCCGAAGCTGTTAAAGAAGCTGAAAGCGCACAAGAGACTGGAGAATTAGATTGGTCTAAGTTTGCAAAAGAGCTTGGAATACAAGGAGCAAGTAAAGAAGATATTATAAAAGCGTTAAACTCACCATTTGTTGATCAACCAAATAATGAAGCTATTGGTAAAATGAATCAATATCTAAACATGAATGATAGAGAGTTGATTGGAGCTGAAATGAAAACAGATGGTATGGAAGACTTTGAAATAGAAGAAGCTATTGATAAAATGGAAGATTCTGGAGTTATGAAACGTGAAGCATATAGAATAAGAAGACAGCTTAAACAAGCTATCGAACAGGAAAAAACAAAATTCTATAAGCAAAAACAAGAAGAAGAAATGTCGGCTAAGGAAAAAGTCGCAAAAAATAAAAAAGAATTACAAGGTTACTTAAAAGGTTTAGATACTTTTATGGGTGGTCGTGTAACAAAAGGCCAAGCGCAAGAGGCCTATAAGTACATTACGTCAGGTAAAATGGCTGAGGATATTTGGAACTCTCACGACAATGCTTCTGAGGTTGCTATGTTTATGTTATTTAAAGACAAATTTGCTAAAATTTTGCGTAATCAAGGTTTGGAAGATGGTAAAGCATCAATACTAAATGATATTACCTCACCAAGTCTTAGCAGTAAGTCAAGACCAAAAACTTCTATAAAGAAGAGTGGATTTGATCCTGCTGCATTTATGAGAGAGTAGCTTTACAAATACAATAGGGCGATGCCCAAAGTTACGTGAAAATACTCTGGATAATAAAATAGTGTTTAATATTTAAAATTTAGAAAAAATGGCAAAGGTTTATACTGGAACTTATGGTTCTGGAACAACTCCTGAGAATGCTTTGAACACAGCACTATTGCAATACCCAGAGATTGCAAAAACGTTGATTCAACAGTATCCTCGTTATTCAGCGACTTATCTTATGGAAAGAACAGGTCGTTTCGCACAAGAAAAAGTACTCGGTGATAACTCTTTCGAATGGAAGATTATGGACCGTTATAACGCTCCAACATTTTCAGCTGGTTGGATTTCTACAGATGGTGTAACATTCGTAGGATCAACTGCTGGATCAGGTGCTGCATCTGTATCAGGTACTGCGGTAGCTGCTGCTGATGCTGACGGAGACGTTATTTATTTAAGAGGTGATGGTGACACTTCAGGTCGTACACCAAATTTCTTAAACAAATTTGATATGGTTAGATTCCAATCTGGAGCTGTTGGTCTTGTATTAGAAGATCCAACTACTTCAACTGCACAATCTACTGCTAATGGTGGTATTACTGTAACATCTGCATCTTTTGATGTTAAAATCGAAATGATTGATGGTACTGCTAATCCATTACAATTAACAGATGTTCATGCAAATGCAATTTTTGCATCAATTGGTTCTGCCTTCCCTAACGGATCTAATGGATCTGATGTAGGTGAAAACTATGTATATCCTTCTACTTACAAAAATTACCTTACGACTTCTCGTAAGAAAATTTCTGTATCTGGAAAAGATATTACAGATATTATGTGGATTGAAAACAATGGACATCGTCTTTGGTACTTTACTAAAGAGCAAATGATGATGGATGAGTTTATGTATCAGCAAGAATTACAAAGATGGTATGGACGTAAGTCTATTACTAATGAGTCTTCTTCTGTAGCTCGTCCAGGTGCATTGACTTCTAGTCTTAGCGGAACTTCAGGAACTCAAGCTACTTCAGTTATTACTGGAGATGGTTTATTAGCTCAAATAGATTCTTCTAATCAAGCTACTTATACTTTAGGTGCTTTAACTGAAGATATCATTACTGAGTTTTTAGCTAAGTTATCTTTAAATACTACACAAGCTGAAGGAAATGAGTTTGTTGTATTTACTGGTACTGAAGGTCGTTTAGCATTCCACAAAGCAATGAAAGAATTAGTGATCGCTCCTTCTGGATCGTTTACTGGTGGATCTATGGTAGGTGTAAATGGTGATGTTCAGCTTGGTGCTAACTTTACTTCTTACATGGCTATGGGTAATAAAATTACTATTGCTTACTGTCCTGTATTTGATGATCCGAATTTACATTCAGCTGCATCAGGTACAAATGCTTTTGGTGACAACAGATTAAAAGAGTCTGCAAAAATGGTATTCCTTGATTTCGGTAGAACAAGTGGTGTTTCTAACATCGAGCTTGTTACTAAAGGAGCTGAAGGAACAAACCGTTCATTTATCAAGAAGTATGTAGCTGGTATGATTAATCCTTACGATCAATCATCTATGATGGCTGCAAACGCTGATGATAAGTTTGAAGCTCACGTTTTATCTGAGTCTGGAATTATAGTTCGTAACCCGTTATCTTGTGGAATCCTTTCCGCAGCATAACATAATACTTTAATATTATGGCAAGAGGAAACTCATATTTATTTTTTCAAACTGCTGATAACAATTGTGCTGCTATTCAAGCAGCAGCTGTTAGCACTATTGAAAATGATGATGATTTATCTGTACATGTAAGTTTTACTAAATCTGGCGGTGGCGTTGGTGTAGTGGAATTGACTGTAACAGATGGTAAAGAAGATGATGTGGTTAAAGAAATTGCTAGGATTTGTGCTACAAATTCAAGTCCAGTAATTACTATAGCTGATGATGTTAATAGCGTTTATGCTGTTGATGGAATTACAGCTGTAGGAACAATAACTCCAGGATCTTAATAACTGAATTTAACGATTAGAGAGGGGTGAAGTACAGAGTAACCCCTCAATAATCACTTAACTGGTATTGACGGAAGAGAAGCTTAAACGGCAATACCTTAATTATTAATATTTAAAATAAATAGAAATGGCTTTGAAATTTGATTTTAATAAGTTAAGAACTGCTGTAAAAGGGTTTTTAACTGGAACAGATGCTGCAGGTGGCTCTTTAGCTGCTGGTGAAGAAGCGATCTTTGTTCCACAACTTAGAGTTGCTATGCCTGTAAAAAAGGTAGCAGCTGCTACAGTATTAACTCCAGCTGATTCAGGCAGTTTGATCGTAATAAATCAAGCATCTGCTTACGAAATTACATTACCATTAGCTGCTGACGCAGGAGCTGGTTGGAATTGTCAATTTGTAATTGGAACTGTAGCTGCTAATGCAGTTACTATTGCTAATAACACGGCTGAAGATACTATCGTTGGGATGGTGTCATATTCAGATACTGATAGTAGTAATGTTGCAACTGCGACAGCTGAAACAGCTGTTGATGAAATTGTATTTATTAGTGGCGCTGTATTAGGTGATACCGTTCGCTTAGTATGCGATGGAACTTTGTTCTATGCATCTGCTCAAGCAAATGATGCTGCACATATTACGATTTCGTAATTAACAATTTGAGTAACGGAGGGGCTTAGTCCCCTCCATTATTCTTATATTTGTAATATGAATTTAGTTCAGTATTTAAAAAGTTTAGATCCCGAAGGATTTAAAAAAAAGGTTAGGGAGGAAGAACAAAGTAAAAAAGAAAGATTCTTTATTGGAGGACAAAGTGGCTTCAAATGGAATACACACTCTGGCAATAAAACATGGATAGAAAATGGTAAAATTGTCAAAGAAAAAAAGGGTAAGAAATTACCACCAAAGTAGGGAGTATTAATTAAATAACTATAAAATGAAACACACAGTTTTAATAAAAGCAAAAAACCCAGGTAAGTTTAACTATTGTAAGTTTTCTACTTATACTGGTCGTGGAGGTTCTAAGATCTCATTAAAAACATTAGACGGAGAAGTATCTACAGGATATGAAATGTTTAGTGCTATCGTGGCATTAGACTTAAATGATGAGTATGATAAAAGAGTATTTGATTTTCTTAAAGATCATCCATTAGTAAAAGGGGGTAATTTTGTTTTAGAAGATTTATCAGCTAATGAAAGAAACGCAGCTGAAATGTCTTTAGCAAAAGCAGATGCTGTAACTGCAGCAGCTACATTAAGCAAAAAAGAAATAGAAGATTTATGTCACTTAATTGGATTGCATGGTGATTGGGATGATAATATACGTAAAGCAAAAATTATTGGATATGCTAGCGATAACCCAAATAGATTCTTAGATGCATTAGATGATAAGGATGCACCAATAAAAATATTTATTAGAAAATGTTTATCTAAAGATATTTTTGCAAGAGTAAATGGAGTATATAAGTATGGTACAGCAACTATTGGCTTAACAGAAGATCAAGCTGTATTATGGGTAAAAGATAACGCTGATATACACGCATTACTTAAAAATCAATTACGAGGCAATGTGGTAGAAGAAGTGGTAGAGGAAATTGTTGAATCAGAAAAAGAAAGTAAATAATGAATATACAAGAAGCTCATGATTTGATGGATTTGCTATTAGATAAAGCAGATCAACCATATTTTACAGAAGATGAAAAAAATATGTTTTTAGATCAAGCCATAGCTTCTTTTATAAATTATCATTATGCAACTTTTGATCAAGAACAAGTTTCTAGAGATGCTCTAATGTATTTTACAGATAACTTAGATGATTTTGATTCAGATAGTGAAGATTGGAACACTTTGAGTATGAATTTGCCTGAAAACTATGTCCATTTAATACATTTTAGAATATCTTATAATGGTGGTCCATTTAGAGCAGCAAAAATTATAGGAACAAAAGATTATTGGGATTTAGAATATTCAAGTGATCCTTTTAATAAGCCAACAGAAACAAGTCCATATTGTTATGTAAGAGATCCGAAAGATTTAACTCCAAAAATATATTTTAGACCAATAGCAACTATAGGATCAGTTGATGCTGTATGTATTGTATTTAGAGATCATCATGATTGTTTTAGTGATGATAATAATAATACTGTAAGAGAAATATATCAACGAGAAATTATTGATATAGCAATAAGAAAAATGACAGGAAATATTGAAGGAGCTAATATTGAGTTCCAACAGATTGAAGCAGAGCAAAGCAAATCAATATAAAGAGCTTTTTGCTCCCTGCGCAATAATAGGCTATATCATCTTAGGGTGTGAGGCCTATTGTTGTTTAATAGAAGATTTTAGATTACTTTTGTAGTATGGCTACATTAAATGAAATAGTATATAATATTAAAAGTATTGCTAATGGTGGTAATAGTGATACTGAGCAAGATTTAAGTTCTAGACAGGTTAAATTTTGGATACATTATCATAGAGCAAAGCTATTAAGACAATTAGCTACAAGCGGTAGACAATTGCCTAGTATATGTTTTCAAAATTTTAATCCTACACAAAGTATGGATTTTTTTAATACAAATGCTGATTGGCAAGCGTATGTAAATGCAAATACAGCTTCTTCATTAGAATTTTTAGTTTTATCTGATAGAACTGCATCTTTATCTAACTACACAGGTTCTATAACTTTTAATGAAGATTTTTATGGTAGAGATTTTTATAACTTTGATGTATATGAAGATAATGATGAATATGGTAGATTTATAATAAAGTATCCACAGCTTTTAGATATCAATAATAATTTTGGTTTTAAAGAATTATATATAAAATATGGACAATATACTTTTAATCAAAATCATGCACCTATAGCAGTTCCTGTTGTTTCAAAAGATGAAGTAATAAACAAAAAATTTAATCGTTTTAGTAATGCAATATCACCAGCAGCATACACAGACATGTACTCACAGCAACAACAAGTTGTAATTATACAGCAACTTAGAAGTGTTTTTAGAGAATCTATTGGTGGTTATACAGATCCAATACAATATAGAATTTATGCTAATGTGTGTTTACAAAATCCAACAGAGTTACCTAGCTGGACTGATGATGATATATATCCTATACCACAATATTTGGTGCAGGATTTAACACAAAGTGTATTACAAGAACTACAAGCACAATTGGCAGTACCAAGCGATAGAATATCAGACAATGCAGATACAGCAAAACTTGTACAGCAAAAAGTACAAAGATAAATATGATACAGCAAAAGATATTTATAATAATATAAAAGATCTTGTTAGTATTAAAGGAAAGTGGTTAAAGGGGCAAAAAAAATATAGAAAAAGAAAACTAGATTATAAAACTTATTATGCAGTTATATCTAGGTTCTTTGAAATATTGATAAGAGATGTTGTTTTAAGAAATGAGTTAATTCATTTACCATGTGATCTTGGATATGTATATTTAGATAAAAAAGAACACAAAAGAGCATTTCATTATCGAATAGATATAAATGAATCTAATAAAAAAGGAGAACTTGTAAAATATAAAGTGCCTATATTAGATGATTATTACTATAAAATAGTTTGGAAAAGACCAAATAAATATAGTAAATGTAAAATTATGCCACTAGGCAATTTTAAAAAACAAATAAATAAATTAAAAACAACATAAAATGGCAGATACTGATATTAACGCAGCCTCGCTTACAGTAACAATTACGGAAGCTTTAGGTGTTGGGCATGATGTAACAGCAGATATAAGAGATTTTGCACAAACAATGACGCATACATTTGCCTCTATTGCTAATGTTTCAAAAAGAGTAATGAAGTTAGAGAATACTAATTTAACAGAAATTGCCACTTTTGGATCAGGAGAATCGGTAGGAACTTTTAAAAGAGCTTCTGTAAAATATATACGAGTAACTAATTTAGATGGTACAGATGCTTTACAGGTAGGCTTAGATGATGAAGATTCTGATGCTGCATATACATCTTTAGCTCCAGCTACTAGTATTATGTATACTGGAACAACAGTAGAGGGTGGTAATGGAGGAACAACTCTAGATAATGCTACAGCGTTAAAAGTAAAAGGAGTAGCAGGACATCAATTAGAAGTATTTATAGCTTCTGTTTAAAATAACATATTATGCATGTACCAGTAAATAGAGTATTTAATAATGTAGCACGTAATTTAGGTTTAGCTAACTATAGTAATAATATAGAAACTTGGGCTGAATGGGCTTTTGAAGCTGAGCAATATATAGGCAGTAATAAAACATTTCTTGAAAAAGAAATAACATATCACAATGCTTTACCAGCAAAAGCAACAGCAAAAATTGAATTTGACGAAAACCCTACTGAAAAATCTTTTATTAAAATAAATGATGTAAGATTTACTTTTAGAACAATAGCTAATGTTATTGATAATGATGATACTATAATTGGTATTGGAGTTAACTTAGATACAACATTAGGAAATTTTGTAGATAAATTAAATAACTCTTATTATTATGGTGTTAAAGGTATTAAAATTGAACATAATACTGGTGATAGTTTTATTACATTATCAGCTGGAAGATCTGGAGATATAGGAAATAATATTACATTAGAAACAAGTGGAGTTGGAAAAATTACAAAGTTTTTTTCTGGTGGTAAAGAAAGAATACACAATAAACAAATAAAATTACCTGATAATATAGTAAAACTTTTAAGTATTAGAGCTGGAGATAGTATATTAACACCAACAAGTTCTAAATTTAAAAGTAGAGTTTCTGATCAATTAAATAGATATTATATTAATGGTAATAGAGTTAATTTTTCTGCTGATTATACAAATGAAGATATTGTAGTAAGTTATTTGGCTGTTCCCTTAGGATCAGAAGGATATCCAATGATATTGCAAGGACATGAAGAAGCAGTTGCTTTTTATATAATGTGGAAATTTAAATCTGTTGGATATTATGCTGGAGAAGTTCCTCAATATATAGTTAAAGATTTAGAAAGAAGATGGTATCAATTGTGTGCTAAGGTTAGAGGTGATGACAATATGCCTAACTCAGCAGAGCTTTTAAAAATTGGAAAGTTATGGAATGCTCGTGTACCAGTTACATCACACAATCCACCACTTTATGACGGTTTAAATAGTTACTAATGGCAGGACAAAAAAGTAAAGCAACAGGTTTTTCAAAAGGACTTATTAGTGATGTTGATCCTAGATATCAGTTAGAAGGATCATATAGAGACGCTATGAATGTAAAGCTTGTCAATAATGAAGGCACAACTTTTACAATAGAAAATATAAATGGTAACAAACAAATAGTTGATTTAGATAATATTGCTAAAGATTTTTTAGATAGTTATGGCGGTGGGACTAGCAATGTTCCAGACAAATACTTTCAAGACATAGGAGGAAAACCATTTGATGTTGGTGATTCAAGCGGAAACAATGTACCTATGCGTGGTGCAGCTAATATTGTAGGACATTTTTCATTTAAAAATCAATTATTTTTAATTGTTTGTGGTTATATTGGTTATGGAGAAACATTTGGATCAACGGCTACAGAAGATTTTAGAACAGCATTTTTTCTTTTAGATTTTAATGATAAAGGAGAAGTTATAAAATGCACTGATATGAGGGTAGCATTTAATTCACCAAGCAATGTCAATCAATTTCCAAATTTAAATATGGATCCCTTAATAAAATGTAGGGTAGAAGGCATTATAGAAAATGAAGCAATATCAAGAGTATATTGGACTGACAATATTAATCCCCTCAGAACTTTAAGTTTAAAAGATCCAGATATACATACAATGGAGCCACAAGAGCTTGATATTATACCAAAATCTAATCATAGTCAAATTGTTGTCACACAAATGATTGGTGGTAATCTAAGAGCAGGTATTTATCAATATTGTTATAAATATCAAACTGATACAGGTGCGGAATCTGGAATCTCACCTTTTAGTAATATGTATCATATATCTAATTCTAATAGTCAATCATATACAACATATTCAGGCAGTCCAGCTGGTGAAATATCTACAGATGGTTTTAGCTGTAAGGTTTCAAATTTAGATGATAGATATGATTCAATAAAAGTTTTTGCTTTATATTATCCAACAGAAAATACACCTCCATTAGTTGGAGAAATTGGTGTTTTTGATATCAATGATAGTAATGAAGCGTTTTTTTCACATACGAGTTTTAACGAATCTATAGACGATGGTGTAGCGCAAATACTAATACCGTCAAATACATGGGACATATGTAAAGATATAGCAATAAAAGATAATGTATTATTTGCAGCTAATCTTCGTAGTAAAAAAAATTATATATCTGAAAAAGAATGGAATGTAAAAATACTTAGATATAATATTGATTCGAATCAGGGAATGTTAACCTGTAATGATGATACTGTATTTGATTATTATATAGATGCTAGTACAGTTAGTGTTTATAATGTTGATGATGTAGTTACAGGAGGATCTGTTCGTGGAAATAATGCAAACACCTCATATACATCTGTTAATGTTAATTCAAACAATAATCATTATGCACACAGGTATTTACCAACAAAAGCACAAGATGTAACATGGTCAGATGGTGATTTTGATGGTGGTACTGGAAGCACTGTTAGTGATGATAAAGATCGAAGAGTATTAGGTGGTGCTAGTTACGGATATTATTCAGCATCAGATGGAGCCCCAGCTACAAATTTTTTGGGAGGTGTTCAAATGTCTTTTAGGCAAGTACCAAAAGTAGCTGATAATATTGACAACAGGGGTGGAAACAATGATGGTAGTTCTGTTTTTTTTGCAGCACAAACTGTTAATGAATCTATACAAACAGATAATTTAGTTGGATCTAATGGTCAAACAAATAATACTAATACAGAATATGTAGCAACTATGTCTATGGGTGCTAATAAAGATCCGATGGCAGCAGGAACAAAAAGAGGATATCAAAGAGGAGAAACATATAGATTTGGAGTTTTAGTTTATGATCTTAACGGTGATCCTGGTAATGTTCTTTGGATGGGCGATATACAAATGCCAGACCACCATGATATAAACTGGGAATTAGACTTAGATGCTACTCAATTAGGTCGTGATGCTGCTAATAGCAATACAGTATATAGGCAAAATCCTTTAGTACAAGATTATAGATTATCATCAAATGGTAGTGCTGTTGTACCAGGATCTTCTGTTATGTATGATAACTCTACAGATTATTCTAATCATAAACAAGATCCCTTTACACCAGAAGGAATTGCTGGACTACATGTAACATTTGATTTAGCAGTTGATTTTACTTTTAATATTCCTACACATGTCAGAGAAAAAATATCAGGATTTAGAGTTGTTAGAGCAGAAAGAACAGAATCTGATCGTAGTATTTTACAATCAGGATTAGTAAATCAAACAATAAACTATGGTGATTCAATTGATCAATCTAATGCATATATTGATTCAACAGATGCAACTATATTTGCAGATCCCGTAGAACAAGGAGATACAGATATTATTACAGCTGATAAGGTTTGTGAGGTATATGATACAAATTTAAATGGATATGTTGGAATATCATGTGGATCCAATATGGTTATAGGACAAGCTTCTAATTTAAATAGATATCTAAATGAATGCGATGCAGCATCTAATGGAAATTTTCATTCTCATTCAGGAGAATTTGGAAGTTTACAATACTATGAAAGAGCAACAGGTCCAGCTGGTGGTTCTGGTACTCCCTACCATAGATTTAGTGGCTTTCAAAGAAAAGTTGGAGTTTTATATTCACCAGATAGTGCATTTGGTGTAAGACCATATAGTCATAGATCAGAATCTTATATTAGAGTTCAATCAGTATTAAAATTATATGATCAAAGAAGATATGATCATCATGATATGAATACAAATGCTGATGGAAGATTATCTTGGGGATATGCTACAACTGCTTATTCAAATGCAGGTTCGGCAGCAATTGCTTCAGCCCAAAACTATGGTAATTTACATTTTTCAACAAGAAAAGAAACAGATTCTGCTAATTCAGCAGGAGTTATGGTAGGAAAATGTTATGTATTTGATACTTATTATGCACACTATATAACAAATTATAGCAATTATATTTCTTTATCAAATAGTACAGGAGCTTTATATGTTAGAAATCATGGATCAGTTAGTAATGATGATATGAGGCATGATAATCCTGGTGGAGTAACAACACCAACTGATAATCCTCTTTTTACTTCTGATTTTGGCGGTGGTTCACGAGACATTCAAGGTGGTAGTGTTCAAAGTACATTAAGATGGATTACTAGTATAACAAATTCAAAAGAAATTGGTGATGGAGAGTTTGTAGGTAAAGGATTTTTTTCAGATAATGATGGAAATGCTAGCAAAGAATTTCCATGGAATAGAGGGTTTTCTAATTTTGCTTTAGGCAAATACTATTGGAATAAACCTAATGAATGGAAATCTTATGCAAAATTTGGAAAAAATATAGATGAAAATGATGATTATTCATCTATTAGTACTGTACAAATGGGAACAAGATCAATACTTCTTTATAGCATAACTAGTTGGACAGGTGTAAAAGATATTGGATATGTTTGTGATGCTAATGATTTTACTCGTAATAAAATAAATAATCCACTAATAATTACTAATAATAGTACAGATCATAGAATGGATGACACATATATTCCTTACTATAATTATGTAAACATTGTAATTGCAAATAATGGACAATATGGTGGAAGAAATCAAGCAGCTATAAATTCAACAAGGTGGATTATAGCTGGTAATTATCATCCGATAAATGTTCAAAATAAACATCAACATAGTACAGTTTTTGGTGGAGATACATTTGTAAATTTATATTCACATCAAATTACAACATGTCCATTTCCAGAAAAATCTTTTGCAAAATGGTTAGTATTTCCTGTAGAGTCAGTTGTTAATACTGATATGAGAGGTGGATATCATTTAGGAGCAAATGATCATATAGAAGGTTTTGATCAACAAACACCTCCATTTAGTAATGATTGGTTATATAATACAACATATTCACAACAAAACAATTTAAAAAGTTTTTTAACTATTGACGAAGAAGATGTTACAGTAACGGAATTGCCTAATGAAATAGCTTATTCAAAAACAAAATTATCAGGCGATCAAACTGATGCATTTAGAGTTTTTCCAATATTTAATTTTTATGATGTTGAAGCAATATATGGACAAATAAACAGAATTATTAACTATAATAATGAAATACATTTTTTTCAAGAAAAAGCTTTTGGACAACTACTTGTAAATCCAAGAACATTTATATCAGATGCTAGTGGCGTACAATCTCTATTTACAGGATCTGGCGATACTATTGAATCACATCAATATATATCTGTAAAATATGGCACAAAACATATGCATAGTGTTGTAGCTAGTGAAAGAAACTTATACTTTTTTGATGTAGATTTTGCAAAGTTTTTAAAATATGGAACAGATAAAAAACTTGTATCTATATCAGATGATCTAGGAACAAAAGATATATTTGAAAGAGCTTGTAAATATGGTAGATTAAAACTAGAAGATAGATATCATAAACATCCAAGAGTAAGTTTACAAGACATGCCTTTGTATTTTATTGGTATACACGCTGGTTTTGATTTTTTTGAAAATACTTTATATATGACTTTTTTAGATAGATTATCTATAGATGCATTTGATAGAGCTAACTATCCAACAGGAAAATATATAGTTAATGTAAATACTCCAGCTGATGGTTCTGGTGCTTACAGTATAGACCCAGAAGATCCTAATAAAGTAAGTCAAGGTGCTTTTTCAACTAGAGCTATATATAATACTACAATAGCTTATAGTGAAGATTTAGATGCAGTTATAAGTAAATATTCATGTTATCCGCAACAATGGATACAACATCAAGGATCTTTGTATACTCCAAAAAGTAGATTACCTTGGCTTTCATACGACAGCAATAGTGATATTGCTCATGGTTATCATCATTCTACAACATCATCGCCTGTATTTGGCGCAGCATTATATGGTTCATATGGCAGTAATCCTGATTTTAAATATAATATGGCTAATTATATATTTTATTCACATGAGCTTAGTAGAGGATCTGTACAGTTATGGAAATGGAATGATGAAGATGTAGATAGAACAGTTTATTTTGATGATGTTTTCTTGCACGCTGCAGATGATTCATCAAATCCAACAGATAATACTTTTGATGCTACAATAGGTTATCCTTTAGTAATGAAAGTTATTAACTCTAGTACTTTTTTAGATGATAATGGAGATTATAATGGAGGTTTACAACTAATAGATCTAGGTGATGCTAATGGAACTAATGTAGAATTTAAAACTGATTCAGGTGTTGTAATAGGTGAGTATAACACAACAACACAAATAGTTACAATTATAAATGATGCTAGTTTAAATTTAGGAACTTTATTAAAAAGTGATGCACCCATTGGTGAGGCAAAAGTTATTCACAAATCTTATGTTGAAAAAGTAATTAACGATTTACCACAAGAAAATAAAAAGTTTGATAACTTGAATGTAGTTAGCACAGTAGGTAAATTAGATAGAGAGTTTAGAAATTTATACGGTCAAGGTAATAAACTTTTAACACAAAGAGGTGTACAATCAACTGATTCAGGTGTATATTTTGAATCTTTAGAATTTGTAACTGATTTTGTTCAATCAGGTTTGATAGATATTGCAACTAATGACAAACCAACATATCCAACAGACACAGATTTTACAGATGTTTTGCATAAATACAGAGAAGGAGTATTAAGAATACCACTTCGTTATTCTAATGTTGGGGAGGGAGAATCAAATCCAAGAATTACAGGAACGTATTTAAGAGTAAGGGTATCAGCAAGAACCACAGAAAAATTTAATATATTTGCAATATTGGCAAAATACAGAAAATCTTATAACTAATGGCATATCGTGATATAAATCAATTTTTAAATCAGTATGGATCGGTAATAAATCCAACTGGTTTAACAGCAGATAAAATACAACAAGTAAATAATAGAGCTTTTACAACTCCTTATGGTGGGGTTGCAAATCCTCAAATAGATTATAGTACAGCAGAAATGATGAATCCTGCAATAATGAATCCATTGGACTATGCAGTATCTCCTGGAGTAGGTGAATCATTAATGGGTGGATTGCAAAATGTAGGAATGGGTACACAATTACTTGGATCTAAATTTGGTGGTTCAACAGTTGGACAAAGTTTATTTGGAAAAGGATTTGGAAGTGGGCCAGGTACAGTAGTTGGTAATCCATTTACACAAAACGTATCAGCTGGAAGTTTTACACCACAAGGAAGTCCTCAACCTTTTATTGACGGTACTACAGGTGTTGGAACTGTGCAAAATGTTGCTACACCAACACAGGCTGCTAGTAATTATTTTCAAAATTTAAAGGGAGGTAGTGTGACTGCAGGTTTGCCAACATATTTAGCAGGTAGAGTAGTTAGAAGTGCATTTGATGATGATGATCCAACTACATTTACAGCTGGTGAAATGTTAGGAGCTGGTATTTCAGGTGTAGGTGCAGGATCTGCAATAGCAGGAATGATACCAGCTGCAAGTCCATTAGCTGCATTAGGACCTTATGGATGGTTAATAGGATTAGGCATTTCTTTATTTGGAGGTAAGAAAAAAAGAGATAAAGCTAGAAAATTACAACGTGAGTACGAACAAAAATTAGAAGAAAGAAATCAAAAAATAATTAATACCTATAGAGAGTCTGTTACAGAAGCTAGAGATGCTAGAGATAGACAAGAAGCTGAACAAAGATATTATCAAAGAACAGCAGGTTACAATAATCCTTATGGCACTGGTAATTTTAGATACGGAAGTATGGAAAAAGGTGGTAAAGTTCCTGAATATTTTTTGGGAGGATTTTTTAATGCTGTAACAAGTTTTGTTGACGATGTAGTGGGTGGTGTAGGTGATGCAGTAGGTGGTGTTGCTGGTGGATTAACAGATATTATTAGTGGTGGTGTTGATGCCGCAGGTGGTATTCTACAAGGTGGTTTAGGGGCAGGATCGGATATTTTACAAGGAGTTGCCGATCCAGTATTTGATATTGCTCAAGATGTAGCTGACGTTACTATTAATCCAATTATGGATAATATTGGACGACCAATATTTGATCAAGTTGGTCAAGGAATAGACTCAATTTTTCAAGGTATAATTATACCAGGTATTGAAACAGGTATAGATCTTGGTGGAGATGTACTAGATCTTGCTGCAGATGCAGTAACAGGTATTGTGGAAGGGGTAGGAGAAAATATTGTATTTCCTGCTATGGATTTTGGTATTGATTTTGTTACAGGTTTAGGAGAAGATGTAGTTGATTTATTTGGTGGATCAGATCCAGAAATGCCACCAATACCAGAAATTCAAATGCAACCAGCAGGTCCAGCTGCTATACCGCAAATAAAAACAATTGGTGCATATGGTCCTGGAAATTTAGCTGTAAATCCTTATGGATTATCAGGAGGATCAGGATCAGCAGGTTTTATTACTGGAAAAGCAGATAAAAAAGAAAATATTTATCAACAAGCAAATATAGGTTAAGATGAGTATAGATAGATCAGAAAAAATGGTAAAGTTTGGATTAAAGGCAAGTATGATGCCAAATTATATTAATAGTATAATAGGCATGAATAATCCAAATGCAGTTGGCTTTATACCAGAAAACAAAACATATGAACCTTTTATTGAAAAAAATGACAATAATACATATTCAGTAAAAATTGGTTTTTCTGTTGTTGATACAGTTAAAAGTTTAGCTAAAGCAAAAAAAATTAAAAGAGAACAACCACCTTTGGCTGCAAAAACTGTACAAAATATGATTAAAGAAGATTTTGTTAAATTTGAAAAACTAACACAAAATAAAATAGATTTAGATTATGGTAAAGGTGCGTATTCTAAATTACCAATAAAAAGTCAATTTGTGTTACAAGATTATGTAAGAACTGGTCATTCAAACAACAAGTCATTTTTTGATGCAGTTGTAAAAAATGATTATAAAGAAGCTATGAAAAATTATATTAGACCAGGCATAGGACAACAAAATGAATTTTTTAAAAATGTAATGTTTGCAGGTCCAGTTGATAAAAATGATTTTGCAAACACAAATCAAATAAAAAGATTTACAGAAAATATGTTGGATAAATTATATCCAAACATGAAAGATAATCAAGAGCCTTCAAGTTTTGTTGCAAATGATAAAACAAGAAAACAAAATGTTTATAAAGATGCAAAAATGAAAGCAGAAAAAGGCGGTAAGGCTGATGTTGTTGCTGAATTTACAGGTGGTGAGCTTGTAAACAATAGAGAAGAAGAAATGCGTGAAGAAATAAAAAAAGGCAATAATGAAAAAGCTGCAAAAATATTTAAAGAAGAAGCTAACAATCCTAAAAATGTTACTCCTGGTGAAGCAAGCCATAAAAAGAATCCATTACCTGTAGCAGCTGATGGAACTGTTATGGATAAAAATGGTAAAGATACAGGTGTAAAAGCAGAACCAGGTGCTGGTGTTTATGACCATATTAAAGATCAATACAAACCAGGTATGTCTACAAAACAAGTAATAAATATGATAGTTAAAAATCATAAGAAGTGGAAAAAAAATAACATGGATTAATGAGGTCAAAATCTAATGAAAGATATCAACAAGATGCACTTAAACTTTTTAGAAGTATGGGTTCATTTGGTGCTACTGGTAGACTTACTACGGGTGAAGAAGGTAATACACCTAATATAATTAATGAAATATTATCTGCCTACACAAATAAAGCTGATCTAAAAGCTTTAGAAGAAGCATATGAAAAAATATATTTAGAAAGCGGTACTATAGATGATTTGTTATCTAAAAATCCTGAAGGTAAAGTAACCTTTGCACAAGGTTTAAAAGGTGAGTTTTCAGGACAAGAAGCTTTAGTAAAAAGACTAAAAGGTTTAGCCGAAGGAGAAAAAGGATTATCTTTATTAGAATTAGATCTTAAAGATGAGGGTAGAGAATTAACAACTACATTTCCTGGAGTACAAAGACCATTTAAAATATATACAGAAGCAAAAAAAGATAAACCAGATTTAGATCCTAGATTAGCAGAATATCAAAAGTATATAGATGAATTGCCTGATGATGATCCTGCTAAATCAAGTTTTATAAATCAACCTGCAGGACTCATGTCTGTAGAAGATGAGTTAAGTAAATATGAAGATAATGACGATTTACTTAAAGCATATAATGATGGTGATTTATCAGCTGAAGCTACATCTTATATGGATATGCTTACAAGAAATGTAAATCAAACATTTGAAGATGATACGCCAACAGCATACGGCCTCGAAGATGATGAGATAGTTTCTGATAAAATGTTAGATCAAAATAATAATGGTATATCAGATTATATAGAAGCTCCACAAGAAAACACAATAGTTGATCAACCAAAAAATATGCAACAACCAAACTTTTTAGATAAACTTGGAAAGGTTGGTATGGATATTAGCAGAACGCTTGGTTTAGTACAGCAAATAAGAAATCAAATAAAAGGACCAGATGACTTAATGTTAGCTGCATTAGGTGAAAAAGCTTTTATTGAATCAATGAAACAAGTTCCACCAACAAAATTGCCAGGCTTGTCTAATCAATTTAAAGCACATTTAGAGCAAACAAAACAATTATCTAAAATGGGTTTTAGTCCAGAAGAAGCAAGAAAAGCAAGATTAGATATAGATAATGCATATCAAAAAGGTTTAGAAAATTCTGTTAGGGGTACTGCAGGAGATAGAGCTAAATTTTTAGCTATGTCTGGTGTTTTAGATACAGCAAGAGCTAGTGCTTTATTGGATTTTGCAGCAAAAGATGCTGAGTTAAATAGACAAAATCAAGATAAATATACAAGAGCATTATCATTTGCAGAAGAATTTGAGTTAAATAAATCTAAAGCAGAGCAGACAGCAGATTTACAAATGGCTTTAGAAAATAAAAGAGGTGCATCAAATTTTGCAAGTAAAGTATTTAGTTCTCTACAAGAAAGATCTGCATCAAGAACAACATCACCATATTACTACCAACTAACATCAATGCTGCAAGATGATATATATGGAGGCGGAAACAATATTACACAATTTACTACACCAGGAATAACAAAAAGCTAATGGACGCATACGGATATAACGCATTAAGTGGATTTTTAGGATCTTCAAATATAAAACAGCAAAGAGCTGAAGAATTAAGATATTTGCAAGCTATACGTAATTTACAACGACAAAGAGAAAATGAAGCAAATGCGTTAGAACAGCAAAATCAACAGTATTTAGATGCTGCCTTTAATGCTGCGATAGAACTTACAACAGGTCCAAATGCAAGACAAAAAGATTTATTAGATTTACAAGAACTGTCACAAAATTTACTTGATCCTATTAATGAAAAAATTAGAATGGCAGGTAGTTTACAAAAAGCACAAAGACTTGGCATTAGTGAAGATATAAGAAACTATCAATATAAGTTATTAAATAATGATAAGGTGTTTCAAATGAAACAAAACCAAAATGCATTGAGTAATATTATTGCGGCACAAGGAGATCCAAATACAGCACATTTAATTGCACATAAAGATTTAGAATCACTTAATAATTGGAGAGCAGAAAAATCAGATGTTATTACATATCGTGGACAATTAAATGGCGAATTAAATACAGATTTTGTTAATGAACTCTCAAAAGAAGATCCAATATCTCTTACAGATTACATAGCTAAAAATGCACAAACATTAATAGCAGATTATGCATATCATGTTTCAGATGATCCAAATGCAGAACAAATGGTACAAGATGCAAGAGATAATCCATTTGGTATTGCTATGCAGGCATATGCAAGAAAAAGATTAACACAAGATCCAAACTATGATCCAAATATAAAATTTGGTACAGCTGAAATTGAAACAGGTTTTGTAGATGAGTTAATTAATACAAAAGATCTATTATTTCCAAGCACTGGTTTACGTGCAGCAGAACTGCAATCTACAGGCGGTTTTAGCAATTACGTAGCACAATCTAAAGGATTACTACCTGAGCTAGAAGGTAGGTTTACAATTGATGAAAATAATAAAAATTTACTTTCACAAAGATCTTATACTTTAGATTCAGCTGGACAACTATTTGTAAATGATTCAAAAAATTATGAAAGATTTATTTCTGCAGGGTTAGGTGATGATGTTTATGCAGATGATGGTAAATTTAAATTGAAAATAGAAAATAATGAACAAATGTTTAATACATTGTTTAATAATATTGGTGCATCTATGAAGGGTGATGTTCCTTTCATTGATGCTTTTTCAGAAGATATGACAATTAGAGGTGTATTTTTAGGTATGAAAGCTACATACACAGATGAAATTACAGGAGAAACAAAAGAAAAATTATTAATGACAGGCGCAGAAGATCTTGATCCTACAAATAGAAAAAAATATATAGATGAGTTATTGAAAAATGTATCTAATAAAGAATCTGTAACATTTAGACCAGCTTATATATTACAACTTGAAGAGCCAGACATTATTGATAATGATTTGTATTATAAAGAAATAAAAGTTAAAACAGCTGACTTTAGACAAAGAGGAACAGATGAAGAATATGATAAAGCAATGTCTAATGCTAGAAATTATAATGCACAAGTAACTGCTAAAAAACAAGAATTAGATCGTAGAGGCAAAGCTATTGACCAAACAAATAAAGCATTAGATGAAATGTATGCTGGAAATATGAGTGGAGGGTTTAAAGTTTTAATGAATCAATTTGAAATACCTTTTAGATCAATAGCTAATACAGGCGAGATACCTAGACAAATGGTTCCCTATTTAATGTCTGATATGTTTAGTGTAGCAAATCAAAAAGGTGGTGATTTAAATACAAATGTTGTTAATTTATTACAAGGATTTTTTGATAAAGAAGATGGTTTAGAGGCAAAAATGCCAGAATATTTTAATATATTGAAGTCTGGTAATGTATCTGCATTAATGGATTGGCATAGAGAAAATTCTACCGAACAAGACTATAAAAGAAAGAAAACTAATTTCCGACTTTGGCAAAAATATTTTAGAAACTAATGGCTGATATTAACGAAACACCACAAGAAGGCATCGATCAATATGATGCTAACATGTCTACAGATCCTTTCGCTGCATTTTCTGCTGCGGTAGATAATAGAAATCGATTAGAAGATCAAAGAATTAGTGAGATAGGTGCAAGACAGTACGCACAAAATACAAATGCAGGAATGGAAAGGGAAGCTGGTTTAGTTCCAGAAGGTGTAGGTATGGATCCAAATGTGTACTCTGCACCTATAGTCAGTGGTCAAGACTTAGCTATACCAATAGGTGGTTTAATTGGTTCTTTGGGAGGTCCTACAGGAACTCTTGCTGGTGCTACATTAGGTGCAGGTGTGTCACAAGCTCTTGGATCAGAATCACAATTATCAAGAAGTTTAGCAGCAGGTACTGGTCAGCTAATAGAAGGAACTGGAGATACATATGAATTTCTTAAAGCAGCTGTAACTCCATGGGACGAAGATGTAGATCAAAAAACAACTATTGGAGATTTCTTACAAAGAAAAGGATCAGAAATACAAAATAAAAATCAAGTATTTATACCTGAAGAAATGAAAAATGTTGGTTGGGCACAATTAGCTGATCCAAGATTTTGGGCTACAGATGTGGCAAAACTATTACCATATTCTATGTCTTTCTTTTTACCAGCAGGTGCTGCAGCAAAATCAATTAGATTATTACTAAACTCTAATAAAGCATACAAAGCAGCAAGAACATTAGGTGTAGGCGAAAAACTATATAAACCAGTAATATCAAAAGCAACCAAAAGACAAGCTAAAAGAAGAGGTCTCCAAGAAGGTGAAGAGTTTGCAAAAATGGAGATGCGTAAAGGCATTGATATTGCTACTGCTTCAATCGGTGGTGGTGTAGGTGGTAACTTTGCAGAAGGTGCTTTCGTAGCAGGAGAAACGATGCAGCAAGCTTTATCAGATGGTTTAACTCCACAAGAAGCACAAGCTGCAGCAACACAAGTATGGAGAGATAACACAAACTGGATTGCAGCTGATGTAGCACAATTTGGTCTTGTGTTTGGGGGATTAGGTAGATTAGCAGCTGGCTTTAGACGTATACCAAAACCTATGCCTTTTGCACAAAAAATTGCACCATTTATTCAAGCTACTGCTACTGGATCTATTGAGGGTGTTGCTGAGCAATATCAAGAAGTATATCAAGAGTGGATTAAAAATAGAGCTATTGCTGAACAAAAGGGCGAAGACTACATGACTTATACTGAGTTTTTCAAAAGTCCTGAAATGTTAGATGTTCGTGTTTCTGCATTTGCTTTAGGTGCTACGATGGGTGCTAGAGGGGGTTATGTAGATGCTATAGCAGAAAGAGACTATCAAATACAAGAGCAACAAACAAGACTCGGTGATTTGATGGATGTAAATAAATTTGAACAAGCACAATCTATGCGTAAAGATATTATAGCGTATACTGTTATAGATAGTAATGGTAATGCTGTATTAGCTAAAAGTCGTGTAGAAAGAATGGTTGCTGAAGGTCAAATGAAAGAAGAAGTTGGCTTACAATTAATAGAAGCTATAGAACAGTATGAAGATATTTATGAATCTTCACACAAAGGCAATCGTCTATCACAAGCAGGTAAAAGACAAATATTTTTATCACGTGTTGAAATAGCGGAAAGACAAGCAGCTATTGAAAGATCTAATGAAAGTAGAGAAGAAGAATTAAAACAAGTTGAACTAGACATTCAAGATGAAACATTGCTTGAGCAAACAAAACAAGAAATAAATGATAACTTTGATCAAGAGGTAAATATTTATAATCAAGAAATTCAAGAGTTTAAAGATCTTATACAAAATTTAGCAACAGTAAAATTAGGTAAACTTACAAAAGACAAAACAAGAGTAAAAAAATCTTCTATTGGATTAACGCCTGAACAGTTTGGAGAGTTTACAACTGAAGGCAGACAAAAAGAAAAAGATAAGCCAGGTATAATACAAAGAGCTACAGAGGCTGTTACTAAAGGTGTTAAAGCTGTAGCTAAAGGTGTTGGACAAGCTGTGCAAACAGTAAGAGAACAAGGTGTAAAAGAAGCAGCACAAGAAGTAGTGCAATCAGAACCAGCACAAAAGTTATCTAATTTTTTTAGAACACAAATAGGAAAAGGAACAAACTTTACAAAAAAATATTTAGATAAAGTTTCTCCAGGTGCATCACAAAAAATAGAAGATAAGCTAAAATCTTTTAGAGAAGAGCTTGGTGAGAGATTACCTACTAAAGAAGAAGCAAAACAAAAAGCATCTGAAATTGTAGACAGTATTAAAAAAGGAGACTTAACAGGTGCAACTGTAGCTGTAGTCAATGAAATAAAATCTTTTGTAGAAGATAAAATAAAAGATAGTTCTATAGTTGAAACCTTGTCAGATATTGTAAAGTCTGCAAAAGCTAAGATTGATGCTAAAACAGAAGAGCTACAAGAACGTACAGAAAAGGTTAAAGAAACTGCAAAAGAAACAGAAACTGTAGATAAAGCCAAAGATTCTATAACTCCTGATAAAATACAAAATAATAAAAAATCAAAGTATGCTAATACTGAAGAAATGCAAGATAAAGGCAAGCCTATTAAAACTTCTTCAGATACAGTAACTGTTGGTAATGTTAGATATAGATTTAGAATAGAAGAGTTTGAAGATGGCACTATGTTGTTTAATGTAAGTGAGTTAGGTAAAGGGGATCTACCAGTAAAATCTTTAACAGAAAAAGAGTATAAATCTTTAATAGAAAAATCTAAAAAAGAATCTAAAAAAAAAAGTAAAAAATCAGTAAAGGAGGAAACTTCTAATATAAAAGTTACAGAATCATCTGAATCTAGCACACCTAAAAAGGTTCAAGAAATGCTAGACAAAATAAATAAAAAGCACACCAATCTAAAAGTTACTGATAAGAAAAAACCTACAAGAGTATATTTAACTAGAGTAGATGAAACAGCTAGTATTATCAAGGGCATACTTAGATCTTCATTAGAAGAAAAATTTCCTAATGTACGAATAGAGTTTGTAAACAGACAGTTGATAGAGGGTTTTGGTGCACCTGCTTCAGCAGTATTTTTTAGTAGCACAATACTTGTAAATCCAAATGCAGCAATGCAAACAGATTTAATTCATGAGCTATCACATCCATACTATCAATCTATAGCAAGAACACCATTACAAAAAAGATTAAATGATCTTTTAATAAAAAGAAAAATTGTAACACCAAATGGTAATGTGCAACGTCTAATAGATAATATACAATATAATTATCCTTTACTTACAAAATATGAAATAGATGGTCAGATCAAAACAGGTGGTGATTTGATTACTTATATGCAAGAAAATAGAAGAAGAGATATTGATTCTACTCTTTCATCTTTATTAGATACTGCTGCAGATGCAGCTAATTCAGGTAATACAATAGCATATAAGAATGCATTACAATCATTTTTTGCACAACTTGTAAATGATGGATCAATAAAAAGATTAGCTGATAAAGATCAGGATGGTCTGCTTGAAGAATCATTTGCATATAGCAATGAGGACTTTAATAGAAAAGGTGGTATATCAAATGTAATAGATAATAAAACTGAAGCACGTAAGTACGAAAGCATACTTAAAAGATTGTACAAAAGAGTTGCTGGATTAGCAAAAGAAGATGAAGCTAAAGCGGCTGTAGAAAAAGTTATACCTGAAGTTAGGTTAATGAACTATGAAGAGATGATGAGGTATATACAAAATAACTTCAACACTCTTAATGTTGATAATCAGCTAAAACAAAACTCTTATAATAAAGGTGCTATGCTTAAACAAGCTAGTTTTGATGTTATACCATTCAAAGGACTATTTGACATTGTACAGCAGCAAGTAGTGTCAAAAGGTAAGCGTGGTGAAGATGCCGTTCAGGATATTGCACAAGAGCTTTACAGACAAAACAACAAGACATACAATACTCAGACACAAGAAGCACCACAAGGAGTTTCTAGTATACAGCATGATATGCTACTTAGAAGAGTTAGAGCAGGTGTAGATAGATCTACATTCAAAGAATATAATCGTATCGTAAACAATCTTATAGCTTCTGTTAATGAAAGATTAGATCAAGGAGAGCGAAGCGATGATGTTTTAACTTTTAGTTTTAATACAGAAGAAGAAATTGTTGCTGAAGAAAATGACAAAGGCAACATCTACGATCAAGAAGAAGTATTATTTGGAGATACAACATCAAAGTTAATACAAGCATACTCAATAGAAGAAAGTAAAAAGGATGATAAAAATCCTGTTAATGTAAAAGATTTACTATCAGAGCTACATTCTATTGGACAAAAAACAAAAAAACAAAATACATTTACATTTGTAACACAGGTTACAGAAAGTCAAAATGGAGAGGTTGTAAGATTTGTAAAATTCCTAAAATCAAAACTTAAAAAAGATACATTAGTAGATGCTTTATTATTAGAAATGTCAATAGACTTTGCTAATAAGAAAATAGAAACCATGAAAGAGGTTGGATTTATGCGAGCAGGTAATGGTGTTACTACGTGGGTGCCTGGTGTATCTCTAAATACAGATGAGGCAAGATGGAACGCTTCTATGGTAGAACAAGCTAATAGGAGATGGTTTGCACCAAAGTTACCAGAAGATAAAAACTCTGTAAAAAATATAATTGAAAATCTAAATAAAGATTTTGCATCTGCATTAAATACTTTATTTTCTGATTCACCATACTATCAATTTATAGATAAAAGAAAAATAGGTGCAGGTAATATATATAACTATAAAGGTAAAAGATATCGTTCATTAGAAGTTCTGTATATGAACAATAGAGCAGATTTTTTCAAAAGAGGCAAACTGCAAATCAAAGATGGTTTTAATGTTTTATTAGCAGACCTTATAGTGCAATCAAGATCTAAAAATTATATTACACAAGTAAATGATGTATCTGAAAATCCAACGTTAATTATAAATAAAGAAAACTCACTACATAATAAAAATGAAAACTATGCAGATTTAGCTGGCAAAGATATTATGTCATTTTTAGATCTAATGAAAGAATTAGGTTTTTATAATGATGGCAATTATACTTTTAAAAATATATATGCAGAAATGTTATCTGCTGTACCTGGACAAGAGTTAGATATAAGCATGTTGTCAGGTGTATTTTCTACACCACAAGCAACAAAACAGGATAGTAGAAGAAATAGAAAATATGTAAAAATGGATAGTCAAGAGCTAATGCTTACAGACTTTAATGACTTTTTACTATCTGTTTCAAGATATTCATTGGGTGAAACAGCATATTACGATCAGCCAATAGCAGTGTTTGGATCTGCTAAAAGAAGATATTATATAAAAACACCAATAGCACAAACTGCAGATCAAAGACAAGAGCTATTACAAATGGCATTAGATGCAGGATACAATACAGCTAGCTACAAAGAGGGAGATAAAGTAAATCCATTTAAGATTGTTAAAAAGAATGGTAAACTTGTTTTAAGTGGATTAGAAAAAGAAACTACTAAGTTTTTACAGCAAGTTAAAAAAGATCCAAATCAAATAAAACAAAATACTCTTATAAAAACATTAGATAGAACAACTGCTAAAAACTATTTACTAAACTATTCTATAAATAAATTCTTTGCACAAGAAATGTTTATTGGTAAACATAATCAAAGCAAAGATGAAATAGATTATATTAAACGTGCTGAGGGTGCAATCAAAAGACACACACCACATGATCGTAATAATCCAATTGAATTTGTTGCTTTTAAAGACGTAATAGACTTTGATGGATTTAATGCTACAGACGCACAAGCATATGTATTACCTGGAGATGGACAAATAATACGTGATAAGTTTGGATCAATGCGTCAAGTCGGTAATCAATTTAAGCATGTATACGACTATGTAGAAACAAACAATACAAATCCGTTAATGTTTGGTAAAAGAACATTTGCTAAATTTAAGATAGATGAAATAACTCCAGAAATGGAAGAGAATAGTCCTTATCTAAAAAAGATAGCAAATATATTACGAGCAAGAAAAGCTGCAATAGGTAGCTCAAAACATATACCTGGTCCTGAAATAACAGGAAGACTACATGAGTATATTCCTATAGCTACATTTGAGTCAGCATTAAAAGTGTATGCACCAGGTACAGATTATATGTATGATCTTGAGAATACAACTGAAGAAGATATAGTAAAAAAACAAGATGCAATATATAATTCTAAAGGTATAACAGAAGAAGATCTATTAAATGATTGGAAAGGATTAAGTGGTGAAGGCTTTGGATTACAAGTAGAGTTAGATAAAGAAAGGCACTCATTCCATATGCCATCACAGCTATTTGGTCATCATCACACTAACTTAAATCCAGATGAAGAAGCTATAGTAAGGCGTATGCATGAACTTGCAGCTGAATCTATGATTGGCTTTGAAGAAACAAAATCAAAAGATGTTATATACAAAGATCAGTCAACACCAGAAGAAAGACAAAAAGATATTGATTTTATCAAAAAACTTATAGGTGAAGAATTTTTTGGTAATTTAAATACATCTTTAGCAGATTATGCTCCTGGATTACATCCACAATTACATAGATTAACACAACAACTAGCATCATCAAGACTTGTAAAGTTTGGAACAAAAGCTATGTTTGGTGGTACTATTGCTTATCAAACTTCTCCAATTGGACGTAATTTACAATCATATAAGAAGGTTTCTGATTTAGTTGATATTGCAACAGATGAAACATATAAGAATGCTTTAAATCGTCTTTTGGAAGAAGGTAAAGATTTTGTAGTATCTGAAGCTATTATACCTGCATCTGCTAAAAAAGATGGTATTAAGATTGGTGATCTTATATTAGGAACACGTATACCCGCACATGGTAAACAATCATCTGTTGTATTTGTAGTTAAAGGTTTTGCAGCAGAAGGACAGGATGGTGCAAGATCTACTATAGCCATACCTTCTAAAGTGTCTAATGTTCTTGGATCAGATTTAGATGGTGATGCTATCTACTTAAACTATAAACATGTGGGTAATGTGCCAGGCACAACTAAAACATCTCCATTAGGTCAAGAAGCAAGAGTTCAAACAAATTTATTAGAAGATTATCAAGTATCTGCTAACGAATTATTAGATCTTAATATACAATTATTAGGAGATATAGAATATGATGGTCAAAGGTTTAAAGAAATAACTACACCTATAGACATTGAAAAACTAGCAGAAGATGCAATAAAAAATGTAGAATCTTTCTATGGTGAAAAACTTATTATGGAAAGTCAAATGACACCAATAGGAGATTCACAATACTTTAATGATAATGTACCTGCACAAAACATGATTGGAACAATAGCTTCTTTACAGCGTGTTCTTAATGTTATGGCTGGACACAATGTAGGATTTACCTTTGGTATTAACATAAAAGGCTATGATGAAATAAATTCTTTAGTAGATACATTTAATGAAGAAAAACCAGAAGGTAATGCATTTGCAGTAGCACAGCTTTTAAATATTGTATTAGATAATGCTAAGTACCAATATGCAAATAAACTTGGCTTAACACCTAATACGGTAAATCAATTTGTTTTACTTGCAAGATCAGGCGTAAGCATATCAGATATTGCTACTATAATGAATCATCCTATAGTAAAACTATATGACAAATATAGAGGCGATCAATCTATTATGACAGTTAACAACCCAAATCGTGCAATACAACAAGTATTAATAGATTACTTTAAAATGGGTAAAGCTGAAGCTGTAGTTAAAACAAGATCGTTTGCTAGATCAGGAGATATTAATTTGGATATAAATTCATTAAAAGGCAAAAATAGAAATGCTGAAATGCAGTTAGTAGATTTACTATACAAAACAGAAAAACTTACTGATGAAATATCTACTATTGGTAGAGCTTTATCTGCACATAAATCTATACCGCAAAATGGACATGATGCACAAAACTTAATAAATACAATAAATGAAGATAAGAAAGCCAGTCTTTTAAACCCAAACACTATGGGTAATTTTAGATCTGATCCTTTAGTGAAACATAATATATCTTTATTACAAAAGCAAGTAGATAGACAAAAGTCTACATCATTTATGTACACCCCTGAAGCTAGACAAGTTATAGAGTATATAGAAGATACTAAAAAAATAAAACTAGATTTTACAAGAAACGAACATAGATCTTTAATAGAAGACTATTATTTATCTAAAGTGTCTGAAGCTATACCAGTTCTTAATTACAATAATAGATCTTTGGCTGAAGTGTACAAAGCATTAGAAACTTTTAATCAAGAGCCAGGCGATAACTTTGTAAAAAAATATTTATTATTTAGCAATTTACCTGGTAATCCATACTATGAAAATACAATACAAATAAATCCTAATGAGATAAATAAATTTTCTGTAGAAGAAACTTTACAAGAAGCACGCAATATGTTTACAGAGCTTCCACAAGGTATTAAGGATCTTTTATTGCAATATGATTATCTAAAAAATGGTTTAGGTTTTAAAAGTAAATCTTTATCACCAATATTTGCAAAAGACTATATAAGAGAAAAGTTTGCAATGCTTGATGATTTGTTACAATCAGAAATAAATAAATCTGTATCTATAGACGATCCGTCAGTTATTAATAAAGCTAACAGACTTATACTTGATCATGCAGACATATTTAAAAATGATACTGATAAAATCAAAATAACTCAAATAGAAAATAAAAAATTAAGAGGTCAACAGCAATTTGAACCATCTGGTACTGCGAAACTAAAATTAAATAAAAGAGAGTTTTACCAGGATCATTTACAAGAGCTGACTAAAACATTATCTTATAATGAATATTTAAGATTTTTAGGTTATAGTCCTGATGCAGTTAAGGGTGCAGAAGCTAAGATCAAAAGGTTTTTTGAAGATAAGTATCAAAGATATTTAGATTCGTTATCTAAAGTAGAAGCATTAGAAAAAAGACTAGAGTCAAAGGGCATAGATAAAATGTCTATAAAAGAATTAGTAGATCAAGCATCAGAACTGCAAAATAGAGAAGATGAATTAGCATCGCCAAAGCTATTACATAAATTACATTTAGCTATAGGTAATAAAGCAATGCGTATACAAGCGCAAAAGATTGCAGATAAGACAGGTGAACAGTTTAATTTAGAACAAGAAGATATATCTGCTATACGCAAATGGTTTGGTGCAAATGATATGACATCAAAAAGACCAGAAGTACAATACATGCTTAACGAAATAGAAAAAGAATATAGAAAGTATGTTCGTGAAGTACAAAAACTTGTAAAGGAAATTGATGAAGTAGATAGAAAACTAAAACGTAGTAAAAAAATTACACTTAAAGGTATATTTAATCCAAGAGCTAGACAACAAGAGTTATATGGAAAAATGTTTACACAAGAAATAACTCCCGAAGGTAAAAATAATGGTATAAAGTTGGTTACAAGAAATCAATTTGAAGCAAGCAATCCATCTATAGAAGAAAGAAACTTCTATAATAAATATATGGAAATAACAAAAATATTTAGAGATAAACTTGGTAAAGATGGTATGGGTGAATACTATATACCACATGTGCAAATGGGTAATTTAGAAGCATTATCAGCAAGAGGATTACTTGGATTATACGCAAACTATCTTGGTAGTACAACTAATATAGATAATGTAATTATAGGAGGAACTAATGCTGATGGTAAATATGTAGAGCAAAGCTTTAAGTATTTTAAAGATTTATATCTTACTGAAGGTGGTGAATTAACTATGCCATCTGGTAGAAAAATAAATGAATTAAGAAAGCTAAAAGCAAAAGCTGAAAAGCAACTTAAAACAGGCAAACATGTAACTGGTGATCCTATAGTTGCTTCTGATTTAGAAATGGATACACTCATGGAGGGTGGTCTGTTTAGTAGATTTAATGCTGGTCGTACTGTTAGAGCTAAAGAATTAACAAGTTTTGATCTTGCAGAAAATCTAAAACAATATGTTAGATCAGTATCTTTTGTGCATGGTGTAGGAGAGTTTGATGGCATGAATAATACTGCTACTTTAATAGATGCCGTAATTGCTGTTAATAAAGAAATGGGTAATAAGAATACAGCAGATTATGTAACTAAAGTTTGGAGACAAGGTTTTATGAGAAAGCAAAAACAAACTTCTATGTTTGGCGAAAACTTTGATAAAGCTACACAATTTATGGTGAGATGGACTGCATTAGTGCATCTTGGATTTAGTACTGCTGTTGGTGTTGGAAATATACTTGCAGGTAAGTTTCAAGAGCTTAGAGCAAAAGGTGGTAAGAAATTTATATTAGGAGAAAAAAGATTCTGGACATCTTATACTAAAGATGGTTGGAAAGGGATGGACATAATTAAAAAATATAGAATTGTAGAATTATCATTTAGCGATGTAGTAGGATCGAGAGATGCTTTTAGTCAAATAGAATTATGGGCATTTTTACCTATGGAGCTATCTGAAAAATGGATACAAGGAGCAGCATTCTTAGGCGAACTTACACAAGAGGAATATGACAGTGGTGAAGTATCAGAAGAAAGAGTAATGCAAATTAATTCTCGTATAGCTACAATGCATGGTGAGGGATATACACAGTTAGATCAAAGACTACTAAGCATGTATTCATTAGGTCTTGCTGCACAACAATTTAAGCGTTGGTTTATTACATTAGCTTATAATAGACTTAAACAAGAAGATATAAATAGGTTTGGAGAAAAAACAGTTGGATCTTATAGAGCTACATATAATTTTATAAATAATATGTTTGCAGGAAATAAACCATTAACTGAAATAAAAAGTGAGTTTGAAAAATTAGAAGACTATCAAAAAGATGCTATTAATGCAACTTTAAGAGGCATGGGATTAACAGCTATGATTCTTTTATTAGCGTCACTTACTGATGATGATGATGCGATAGGTAACAGTTTACAAAAGTTAAGCAATGACGCAATGATATTTACAGATACAAAACGATTTGTTAACTATACAATACCACCAGCATCTATATCCACAGGTAGAAACGCTTTGCAGTTTAGTAAGGAATTAGTTACTTTTGAAAGATATCAAAGAGATAGCAAATTTGGTGATCGTGGTAATTTAAAAGCAAGGGGAACAGCTAGAAAGATATTACCATTTAAAGCAATAACAGAACCACTATTAGAAAAATAATGTTAGGAATAGGAACAAATATTATAAAAGCTGATTTATACTCATCTGTGTCTCAAGCAGCTTATTTTGATGGAGATGATCTATTATTTATTTCTGATGATGATACTTTATCTTTTACATCAAGTACTGGATTTGGAGTATCTGTTTGGGTAAATATAGCTACATTAGGTAATCATGGCATATTTAATAAAGATGAAGAATATAATTTTCTTGTAAGAGATATTGGAGGTAAATTTCAATGGGAGTTTACAGTTATTGATGATTCAGAAGATAAATATCATATAGGTATTGGAGTGCATCCTGTTTCATCGCATGCTATAAATGAATGGGTTCATATTATTGCAGAATACAATACAAGCAAAACAGTTAAATGTTATATTAATAATTTTGATTCAACCGCTAGTGCAACTCAATCAGGTTTTGTAGAATCAGAAAATACAACTGGTATTTTATCTATTGGTAGAGCTTCTGATGCACCAGGACCTAATAGTACATCAAATGCACCATTAACAGGAGCTATTACTAATTTATGTATTTATTCTGGAATATTAACTTCTACAGAAAGAAATGATATTTATAATGCTGGTGTAGGAGGTGTTTTTACAGATCATTCAAACAATACGGTAGCGGCTTACCTCCCTTTGACTAGCAACAGTAGTGATATTTCAGGAAACAACAATAACGCACAATCTGCACCAGTTGTAGCAACTCATCCTACATTTACAACGATATAAAATTTAAATTATTATATTTGCATTATGGCAAACGTAGATCAATTATATAAAAATCAATTTGGACAAAATGGTTCTGTATTTACTGATACAGCAAATGCTCCAATTACACCACCATCAGGAAAAGTTTTTGTAGCAATTCAATTTGTAGCGACTACACAATTAGATGAACTAGATGGAGATTCTAATGCAGGTTTTGAATATGCACAAACAGATACAGCAGCACATAACGAAACTGTTGGACAAGAAACAGCGATAAGCGGTGGAGGTGGTACAGTTATTGATAGTAGTAATACTTTTCCAGCTGGATTAACTATCTACGGCAGATATAATAAAGTAACAATTAAAAATGGAGGCAGCGGTGCCTTAATAGCATATATAGGATAATGGCAAATGTAAACGATTTATTTTCGGTATCAACAGGTTATTTTGGAAGTGCATACCTTGACTCAACA
>MDTG01391784.1_pt1 | contig 37622 bp, 37 predicted proteins | sample 811421 | NCBI WGS metagenome assembly MDTG01 (sample SAMN05326645, study PRJNA326480) | marine metagenome | isolation source: seawater | place: Pacific Ocean: South East | collected 2011
CATTTGTTATTGCTGCTAAATGAATAACTACATTTATTTTTTTATCAATTAATTTTAAAGAGTTTTTGTCATTTAAATCCTCAAATAAAAATTTAAATTTAATTTTATTTGACTTTAAATTAAAAAGAACATTAATGTTGTTTGATCTTGCAGAATCTAAAAGATAAACATTTTTTAATTTTTTTATCTTATCAAGTTTCTCTATTAAGCTAGATCCAATGTGACCAAGTGCTCCTGTAATAAGTATATTCATAATTTTAAAGGTACCAATATGTCTTTAAATTGACATCAGGTTTATTAATTACATTTTTAAAGTCCAAAAGATGAGGCAAATTTTTTATTTTTTTTTTGTATTTACTAAACTTTTTATTTAGAAAAGTTACTTCTAAATTTGATGGAAATTCATATTTATTAACTAAAACAGTATCTTTCCAATTGTTTGCATGGATATGACAAACATCAAATTTTTTTAAAATTTTTGACATTGCAGAGTCAATAATCTGATATAATGTCCTATTTCCAGAATAATCTAAATCGTGAAACTCGATAATTAAAATTTTTATTTGATCTAAATTACTATCCAAAATACTACTAATAATCTCATATTCGAAACCCTCAGCATCTATTTGAAATATTAAATTCTCATTACTAATAATTCTTCTTTTATTTTCAATCCATTCATTGATATTTAAACTTTTTTCAGAATTAAATGATTTTATATTTTTTTTTTCAAAATTAAATTTATTTGGTATTTTTAAAACATCTTGTGAGTAATCTGCGAGAAATGAATTAATTCCTTTTTTAAATAAGTCGTTTTCAAAAGATGTTTTGTTATCGACTCCAATTGAAAAACAATTCTTTATACCATCTAAACAATTAGGTACCAGATAACCACCATCTGAGTTGTCACCAATTCTTATAAGATCGTATCCTAGATCATGTGGATGAAATAATTTTATTAAACTCAGTAATTTATCATTACTTATATTTTTAAAATATGAGATATTATTAACTCTAAGAAATAATTTAATTACTTTCTTAAAATATGAAATCATTTAAACTCCTAATTTGATCTTAATTTTATTAGATATTGGATACTTAATTTCTTTTTTGCTTTTAATTGATTGATAAATTGCAGTAAGCAATTTAAGACTTTTTATACTACTTTTTGCTGAAAAATTATTTTTTTCTTTTTTACTTAGGCATCTAAAAATTTTATCATAATATTTTGAATAAAGATTATTAGTGTTAATTAACTTTTTTTTCTTAAATAAAGAACTTGTGTATTGATTAAAATTTTTACCATTAATATGAAAATATCCTTTTGATCCTAAAACCATTATTGAATTATCAAGGTTTGATGGACTTACAGCAGTTGTGAACTCCATGTTACAAATAACACCACTTTTAAATAAAATAGAGGCAGTACAAAAATCGTCTGCTTCAACATATTTTGAAATTTTATTAGATCTTGCAAAAACAGATTTAGGCTCGCCAAATAACTCGAGTATAATATCTATAGTATGAATACCTTGATTTGTAGCAACACCTCCATCATATTTCCAGGTTCCTCTCCAATTACTTTTTTTAAAGTAATTATCATTTCTACTCCAGTATAACCTGGATGAAACTAAAAATACTTTCCCAATTTTTCTTTGATAAAGACACTTTTTAAGTTCAATGATACTTGGATTTAACCTATGTTGAAAAACAATAAAGACTTTTTTATTTAATTTTTTTTCTAATTTAACTATTTTATTCAAATGATCTAATTTTAGAGATAAAGGTTTTTCAACAATAACATGCTTATTATTTTTAAGACTTTGAACTGTATCGGTAAAGTGATTCCCATTGGGCGTTAATACTGAAATTAAATCTATATTTTTTGACTTAAAGATATTTTCTCTACTTTTGAAGTAATATTTGTTGGAAAAAATTTTTTTAAGATCATTTATACCCTTAATAGAAAAATTTTTGCTTTTTTGAATTGCGTTGTAGTGCTTTGAAAATATATTCCCTAGACCAATAATTCCAACTTTATATTTTTTCATTTTCATATTTTTATTATTTTTTTAAATTCTTGTAACCTAATATTTGAAGTATGGTTTTTTTTAATAATATCATAACCATTGCCACTTAACTCCTCTGCTAAATTTTCATTATTTTTATAAAAATTTATTTTTTCAACCAAATCATCATTATTTTTGTAAGTTATTAAATGCTTTTCATCTATAAAATAATTATCAAGCTTTTTATTTTGATCTGTAAAAAGTAGACAGCCAGAAGCCAAACTTTCAAACACTCGATAATTTATTGCATAATTTATATCAAAATCTGAATGACTATTTAATATATACTTAAATTTACTCATATATTCAAATAACTCAGTCCCATAAAGAGGATTTTTGGAAATTGTTGATAATTCAGTTCCTGATTTAAAAAAAGGAAAAATTCTTAGAATTTTTTCATAATATTTATTATAATTTTTTATGTTTCGACTCCTTATTTCTAAGTCTATTTTTTTTTTTAGCAATGTTAAAATAATTTTTCTTCTTTTTACATGTTCATAACCTATACTCCCTGAAAAAAATAATTTACTTTGTCGTTTCGAAAATTTATTATAAGACAATAATTTTTCAGGAATTGAAGCAAGAAAAAAATTTTCTTTTAAACCATGTTTTTTTGCTTGTTTTAAAATTTTTTCATTATCAGATAAAAAATGATCAAAAAATTTAAAAGTTAAGTTTTCATCTTTTTTTTCTATTTTTGATGATTTCCAAAAAATATTATAACAGTTTTTGAGTTTAATTTTTAAAAGTATTTTTTTTTCTTCAGAATTAGTTAACAATACATCGGGGTTAAATTCTTCAAGAATATAATTTAAATATTCAAAGTAACTTTTTTTTGTGGCTTTATCACTTATTGAATCAATTAGCTCAAGATTATTAATAAAAATAATTTCTACATTATGATGCTTTGATAATTGATCGTAAAAATCACTTATCCAATTACAATAAAAATCACAAAATATTTTACTAATTTCCTTATAATTTCTTTTCTCAAAAATATCTAACTTATTCTCAAAATATTTGTCTGAGTCATGATAAGTTTTTAATAAAAACAATATTTTCATAAATATAGATTAGACTTTAATCGTATTTGAATTTTTTTACTTTTATTCTTTCCACAAAATCATCGTAATATTTTAAAGATTCATAATAATTCGTAAGTGCATATCTTGTAAAATTTTTAAGCGGAGATCCTCTATGTATTAATGAAGGATCAAACAGTATTAAAGTTCCTGCCTCACCATATATTCTTTTTAATCTATTTTGATTTATAGTTCTATAAATTTCATCATCAGAAAATCTTGTATTATCTATTGACTTGTTAAGTTTTGTTGAAACATTAAAAATACTTAATAAAGAATTTGATTTTTTAACCAACTCAAATGCTCCATTATCATCGTTTACATTGTTTAGATATAATAATGATTTAAATTGACGTCTATAAGCATCTTTATGCCAACCAGCGCCTGAACCTTCATTTTTAATTACGTAACTAGTTTTATTTGCCATTGTCATTACATTTTTCAATTTGAATCCACAATAAACTTCTCCTATTTTTTTAATCATATCATTATTAAAAAAACTCAAAAAATCCTCATTCAAAATCTCAGCACCTAAAATTCTACAATCTGATGAAATTTCATCGCACCATATTTTTTTTGGATATTTTTTTAATATTTCATCAATTTTCTTAATTATTCTTATGCACTTTTCCCTCTCAATAAAATTTTCTATAACAACAAATCCATTTTTTTGCATTTCACTTAAATATATTTTTTCATTCTTTGAAAAATTATAGCTTTCAGTATTTTTTATAGATTTTTTATTTTCCCTATAGATATATTTCAAGATTCCTGAAAAAGATTTAATTTTATTAATTAAATTATTCATAATTTATTTTAAATATTTTTTTAATTTACTTTTCCATGTTTTTTTGAACTCAAGATTTTTATCGTCTATATAAATATCTGAAGAAGGTTTTCCAAAAAAAATGCTGTCATATTTTAAATTCCATTTTTTTAATTGATCAATTGTAAATTTTTTTGCTTTTTTAGTGGCTATTTTTTGATTATCATAATTTCTACCCATAAATCTGGCAGTAAAGATTTTTATTATATGTCCTTGGCTTTTAAGCTTATTAATAAGTTTAATATTATCCTTTATAGGTTTAGATTTTTTATAATCTGAATTATTTGTTAAGCAAATAATATTATCTATATCAAAACAAAATTTCATTTTTTTTTTCATAATTTATTTTATAAATTTTTTGATTTTATTTTTTAAAATTAAATTTAATTTTATAAATTTTTGACTGTTTTTGGTTATAAAATCAGGTTTATCCTCAAATCTTTTTTCATACATATGATCTTCATCTACAAAATTTTCGTTTAAATGTTTAATAATATCAAACCATTCAAAAAATAATTTCTCACTATACTTTATGGAATAATTACCTCTATTTCCGTGATTACAAAGCCTTTGATTGAGATTATTTAAATACCACTTACCATCCATATCTAATGATTTAGAAGTGAATAATTGATCAAAATAATTCATTAGCTTATTCTTGGAATATTTTTCTAGAAATTTTTCTTTATCAATTAAATTGTGAAGATGTGTAAATGAATGATTTTGAAGTGAATCTAAAATTTTATCTGAAGACATATTTTGATCTTCGTTTATAAAAACTGTATTATTATCATTTAAATATAGGGGAATTAACTCCGACTCTAAATCTGAATTGACTATTGCTTTAGTTCCATTACACAAAGCTTCAATAACAGCCCTGTTTATTCCCTCACTTTTAGAGTTTAGCATTAAAAATTTTGAGCCACTAATCATATTTATAAGTGTATTTTCTGATAAAGGATGATTACCAAAAGTGTTCACATCGCATGATATAAAATCAAGATTTTTTAATTCATTGCTGCTGAACATTTTGGGAATAAGATTAAAAAAACTTTCTTCAAAAAAAATTTTATACAATCTTTTAAAATTAGTTCTTTCGTCAGGTACTATAATTAATATTTTTAGTTTTATATTTTTTTGTAGTAGTTTTTTTATTATGGATACAGTATACTTTATTCTTTTTATTTCTGAATCCCTTGAAATAATGCATAAATCCCAATACTTATTTTGATTATAATTTTTAAATTCTTTTTGGAAATTTATATAGCAAATATCAATTTTTTTTTTTTTCTGGAATATCGTTAAGATAGGAAGACTTTTTTGAATAACAAAGAATAAAATTAAGCCAATCAGGGTTTGGAAATTTTCGAAGTCTCTCGTAACTTCCAGATAAATTAACGCCAAAAACCCAATCATTTTTATCATTTAAAAATTTTTGAATTTTTTTTTTTTTGAATAGAGGACTAAATAGCTCCCCAGTATTAAAGGTAACTATACCAGGACTACTTTTTTTAGATAATTTTAATAAACAAGGCATTCAAAAAACTACTTTTTATTTTTTAGTATAAAATTATGAGCATTAAACAAATCTTTTTCTCTACCTATATCAAACCACTTACAGTCTGAATTATAAACTGAGATTTTCTTTCTTGGTATTTTTTTTATGAGTTTATCAAATCCAAAACTTTTACTGTGTGGTATCAACTTAATTACATCTTTTTTAATTATGTAAATTCCAAGATTAACGTTATATCTAATCTTTGGTTTTTCTTTAAATTTTAAAAGCTTAAGATTTATATCGTTTTCAACAACCCCATATTCTATTTTACTATAAAGTGTCTTGGAACATAAAGTTAAATCAGAATTATATTTTTTGTGAAAATTATAAAAATTTTTGAAATTAAGATTAGTTATTACATCACCATTCATTGCAAAAAACTCTTTTGGTAAATTTTTTATAATTTTTAAACCTCCTGCTGTACTTAATGATTTTTTTTCAATTAAAAAATCTATTTTTATTTTTGGAAATTTTTTATTATCTAAAATTGACTTAAATAATCTTATATTTTCAAAAACTGATATTGTAATGTGTTTAATACCAGCTTTCACTAGTTGCTCAATTATGAGCTCCAAAATTGGTTTTTTACCAATTGGCATAAGTGGCTTGGGAACAACATGTGTATAAGGTCTTAATCTTTTACCTTTTCCTCCAGCAAAAATAACGGCTCTTTTTATCATAAATGGAATATTAACATGGATAAGAAAGTTTAAAAATTTTATTTGTTTTTTTTATATTTTTATAAAGATTATCATTGATAGTATTATTTAAATCAAAAATATAACTTCCTTTAAAAATTTTTTTTTTTAAAAAACTAAAATTATTAAAGTTTTGATGCTTCACACAAGTTAAAATAATATCAAACTTTTGATTTTGATTTAAATTTTTCAATCTAACAAAATTTTTTATATTATTTTTTACTAATGGATCAAAAAAAGATATTTTGCATTTCTGCTTTTCTAATTTTTTAGCAAGGGATAAACTAGGAGAATCTCTTAAATCTCCCACATCATTTTTATAAGACATGCCAATAATTAATATTTTTTTATTTTTAATTTTTTTGCCAAATTTTTCTAAAATTAAGTTATAGGAATTGTTAATCATTTGATTATTAATCTTAATAGATATTGTGGAGAGTGGAAATTTATTTCTTTTTTTTTTCAAATAGAGATTATTAGATATTTTTCCAAAAACTGCATCTTTAGTCAAACAATAACCACCTACCCCAATTCCTGGATACATAATATTATTATGTGTTGGCCTTTTTTTTATTGCATTAATAATTTCAAATAAATTTAAATTGAAGTTTTTACAAAACTTCATCCATTCGTCTACAAAAGCTATATTTACAGCTCTATAACTATTTTCAATTATTTTACACGTTTCTGATGATGTGGTATTTTCTAAATGCGTAAGAGGAAATTTATTAATATTAATAATTTTTTTTAAAAATCCTTTACAAGCTTTTGAAGATATTTTGTCTATGCCAGAGTATACACGATAATTGTTTCTACATGAGTTTAAGTAATCTTTACCAGGCATTACCCTTTCAAAAGAATGAGCCAAAAATAATTTACTGAATTTTTTTTTTTTCTTTATATTTATTAATATTGGTTTTAATTCTCTTTCACAAAATCCAGGAGGTACAGTAGACTCTACAATTATTAAAGTATCATCTTGGATAAAATTAATAATATCCTTAAAGCTTTTTATAAAATTTTTTTTACTTTCTTTATAATTCTTCAAATCAAAATTTATTGAAATAATTATAGTTTTAGCATACCTATAGTCTGTTTTATCAAAGGTAAATTTAATTTTTTCATCTAAAACTAGTTTTTTAAATTTATTTTTTAAATACTCGTCGTTTGTTGAGTGTGGAAAAATTCCTTTTTTTGCTTTTGAAAAAATAATCTTAGTTCTTTCATTTTTTTTTTCAAAACATATAACTTTTTTCAACCCAATATTTGATAGAGCAATATTTACTGCATTTGCAGCACCTACAAATCCAAATCCTTGAACTGCTATGTTATTTTTCTTCATCATTTTTTTTCAAAAAATTCGATTGTTTTTTTTAAATCCTCTTCAAAATTTTTATTATAATTGTATTTAATTTTTTTTTTTAACTTTTTAGTAGATGGAATTCTTACATTGATTGAGTTTTTATTATCATTTTTAAAGTTAATTTTTTTTTTAAAATTCATTAATTTCATTATTAAAGTAATTATTGATTTATTTTTAAAAATATTTTTTGTATTACCTATATTTATTGCTTCGTTTTTAATATTTTTATTTAAAGATAATTTTATTATTTGCTGAATAGCTTCATCTATAAAAATATAGGATCTTATATGGTTTTTGTTAAAAAAATTTAACTTTTTTTTGAATTTAATTTTTCTTATAAATGTTGGAATTCCATGGAATTTATACATATGTGGCCCTATTACATTATGAAGTCTCAAATTTAAGTATGGCAATCTTGAATTTATATAAATAACCTCTCCTACGATTTTAGAAAGCATGTAAATAGTTCTTGGATGGTAAAGATTCGATATACTCAAAAAAGTATTCTCTTTGTTTGGTGGTTTTTTTATTTTATGACTTATATTTCCATCATAAACTTCACTTGAAGACATAAAAATTATTTTTTTTAATTTTTTTTGTCTCTTAGCAAAATCTGCTATATTAAAAGTAATATTAATATTATTTTGAAAGCTTGAAAAACTATTATTAACAATTCTGTCAACGCCTAGTGTTGCAGCGCAATCAAAGATATAATCGTAATTTTTGAATTTAAATTTTTTTATAAAATTTATTTTTGAAATATCAACAAAAAAAAAATTTACCTTTTTGCTAAATTTACTTTTAAGAAAATTATACTTTAGTTTATTTTTTTTAATATCAACAATATCGCATTCAAAATTATATTCACACAATTTTTTTGCAATATTAAATCCTACAAAACCCATGCCACCAAAGATTATTGCTTTTTTATTTTTCATATTAAAGAAAAACTTTAGCTACTTTTCCTTTCTCTAGTTTAAATGTTATATCTGTAAATTTTTTAAGTGTACTAATTCTATGAGAAATAATAATTAAGATTAATTTTTTATATTTTGATTTAATATTTTGAAGTATTTTGCTCTCAGTTTTCTCATCTAAGTTGCTTAGTGTTTCATCTAAGATTAAAATTTTTGGATTTTTGTAAAGAGCACGAGCTATTCCAATTCTTTGCTTCTGACCACCCGATATATTTGTGGATTTTTCGCTTATTAAATGGTCTAAACTATTTTTTTTGTTGTTGATTAAATTTTGTAACTCACAAATTTTAATAATACTTTTTATTTTTTTTTTGTTTATTAAGTTATTACTGATACCAAAGGCGATATTATTCTTTAGCTTCCCTCTAATCAAAAATACATCTTGTGGAACATAACCAATAGAATTGTGCCATTCATTTAAATTTTGGAAAATATTTTTATTGTTACATGTTATTAACCCACTTTTTGGTTTTAAAAGCCCAGTAACTAAATTTACTAAAGTACTTTTCCCAGATCCACTTTCTCCCATAATCCCAACTGTTTTATTTTTTGGTATAGTAAAATTTATATTTTTTAAAATATGGACAGATTTTTTATAGCTAAATTTTACGTTTTTAAATTTTATTGATTGAATATCTTTTACAATATCCTTTGATATTTTATCAAATTCTTCTTTAAAAGGTTTTTTTAATATTTCAAAAATTCTTTGAGTTGGATATAGAGATTGTCTTAGGTTTTGAGTAGAATTAGACAAATAAACAAATAATGGAAGTAATCTTAAACCAGCTATAGTAAATAAGCTAATATCAACCATTATTTCTCGTTCTAAATTTTTAATATAGAGAAAATAAAAAAGCGCAGAAAAAATTGCTATAACAAAAATAAATTCACCAATAATTCTAGGTAATTTTGCATAAAGTTGGGATTTGTAATCTATTATTAATCCTTTCACGTGATTTTCTCTAAAAAGATTAAAGAAAAAAGATCTTTTTTTATCAATTATAATTTCTTTTAAAGAATTAAGTGAATTAAATACGTGATCTAGCTCTTTGGCTGCAATTCTTCTTAATTCCATTCCTGCGTTAGAGTAAAATTTTTTAGTTATAGTTATGAAAGCATAAGCGGACAACGAAAATAAAAAAATGAAGAAAACAGTTACTTCAAAATCATAATTAAGTAAAAAAACAATTATTAGTATTGCTAAAATAATGTTTGAATTAAATAATAATAAACTATTAATATATTTAGTTACGGTACCAATATCACTTATATTTCTATGTTGTTCATTTATAGGGGTGCTCGCAAGATTTTTCAAATCTATAAATATACATCTCTTAAAAACTTCTCTTTGGAGAGATTTCTTAATTTGATAAATAAATTTTAATTCATAAGCTGAGATAACTATTTGAATTATTACTCTTATTAAAAAAAAAAATATTACAGAAAAAACTATAACTAGAATAGTAGTTTTTTGATCTGAATTTTCAAAAAAATTTATTATGAAATTTAATTTATATTTTGATAGAAAGTCAGTTTTGAGATCTAGGATGAAAGAGATTATTGGAATTACTAATGAAATACTTAGAATTTCTAAAAATGAGTTTACCAGTTGAATTAAATGACAATTTAAAAATTTTCTTTTTAATTTTTTAGGTATTGGCGAACTTATAAAAACTGTATTAAAATTTAACATTTAATAATTAATAAACTTATTTTTTATTTCTAAAACAAAGAACTTTAACAATAATATGCATTATTGATTGAAATATATCTTCGGATACTCCATAGTCTTTTGTTTTTATAAAAATGTGTACATCAGAATTTTTTTTTAAAAACCCACCTGTAAAAGCTGATATTCCAATAACTTTATTCTTATTTTTTTTTGCAAATTTAACCAAATTTATAATATTTTCTGAACTTCCAGATGAGCTTAAAATTACAAAAGCATCTTTTGGCTCTGCTAAAGATTTAGCTTGGTAAGATAAGCTTTCATCATAACCTAAATCATTTGATATCGCCATTATAGCTTCTACATTGTTTGAAAGACTTATTATCTTAGGTTTAAGTGATGAATTATATTTAACATTTTTTAAAAAATCGCAAATAAAATGATTAGATACAGCTGCTGATCCACCATTGCCAGCAACAAATATTTTGGCTTTAGATTTAATTGTTCCCTCTATAATTTTACAAGCTTTATCAATATTTGATAGATTAATTTTTTCAAAAGCATTGTTTAGTTGTATTTTATAATTCGCATATATTTTTTTTGTGTGACTAAGATTTTTATTTTGAGCAGGCATTTATAGGTAAAGTTTCTAAAAAATATTTTTATTTTTGATCATTAATTTCTTTTTTTAATTCTTCATATTCTTTCATTTTTTGTTTCATGAAAAAGTAAGCCATTTTAGATTTATAAGCTATTCCCCTGGGAGTGAGTAGGTAAATATAATCAAATTTATTCTTTCTCTTTGAGAAATTATTTATTTTAATCCAGCCCTTTTTTTTTAATGCTTTTAAACAATAATTTAACTTTCCTAAACTAAAACCAAGCTCATTTGCTAAGTGTCTCTGACTTTTCTTAGGATCAGAATTTATTTTTCTTAAAATTTTAAATTCATCAGATACCTTTACTTTTCTGTTCATAAATTGAACATTATAATGTTCAATAATTGAACTGTAAAGATATTTAATATTACATTTTCTTCGATAAAATGATATTAATCATACTCTTAGAAATGAGAATTCATGATAAAATTTATCTTAAAGAAAACAGATATAGGAAACCAAAAGAAAGTTTCAAATTTTTAACAAAAATACTAAAAAAAAGGTTACTTAAAAAAAAATATTACGATGTACTAGATATCGGGTGCGCTAATGGAGAGTTAATTTATCATCTAGAGAGAAATTTTACAAATTTAAGGTTAAATGGTTTTGATGTTAGAAATGATTTATTAAAAAAAGCTAAAAAAAATCTTTCAGAAAAAACTTCTTTGAGACAAGTAAATATAAACAAAAAAATACGAAATAAATTTTACAAAAAATACGATATAATTTTAGTTTCTGGAGTAATTTCAATCTTTGATGATTTAAATAATTTTAAATATAATTTAAAAAAGCTTTTAAAACCGAATGGAAGAATTTTTATATTTGGATTATTTAATAATTTTGACTATAACGTTCATGTAAAATATGAGGATATTAAAAATTACAAAAATATTAAGCAAAGTGGCTGGAATACTTGGAGTATTACCTATCTAAAAGATAAATTTAAGTCTAAGAAGTTTAAAATTCACAAATTTTTTATTAACAAAAATATTAAAAAAAAGAAATTAGATCCAATAAGAAGTTGGACAATTAAAATTAATAAAAAAAGATATTTTACAAACGCTTTAATGATAATTCAAAATCAAATGTGGGTTGAAATATATTAAATTTTCATCTGTTTAATTTGCAGAATTTTATAAATTTTCTTATATAAATTAAAATTTTTTATTAGTTCTTTGCTTCTAAAATTAATATAATTTAAGTTTGAATTAAAGTTTAAATATTCAATTTTTTTTCCAAAAATTTTAAATAAAGAAAATGTTGTAGACGAATAATTTGTTAAAATATAACTTGGTAAATATTTGCTAGTTAAATAATATATTTCTACCGGTACTTTTAACCTAACAATTTTTACTTTAATTTTTTTTTTAATAAAATTTATATCCTCTCTTCTGTGAGCAAAATATAAAATTTTGTATTTTTTAAATTTTTTAATTATTTTATTTAAGTCCTTAAAGTAAGCAGTTTGTGAACTTTCATTTGAATGGATATAAAGTTGAGAACTTATAATATGAATAACTTTTTTTCGTATAATTTTTTTTTTTAAATTAAATTTTTTTTTTAAAATTGAATAATCATTTTTAATAATTATTTTTTTATTAAATGGTAAATTTTTAAAAATCGTGAATATATAGAAATTTTTAAAATTTAAGTTATAATTTTTATCCGATAATAATAATGTATTACCACCGTCGTCAATAATATACTTATACTTTGATATTTTTAAAAATTCATTTTGAAACATATCAAGATAATTACCAGCAAGAGATATTTTAAATTTTGGTAAAAAAAATTTTCTTATGTTTTTAAAAAAAAAAATAAACTTATAACTAGCTATATTTTTTAAAAAAATAACCTCTCTTCTTATTTTTAAAATTTTGATAACTTTTTTTATTTGATTAATAGAATTTTTTTCATCATTGTTGATGAATATAGGAGTTGTTTCTTTGAACAAGATAATTTTTTTTTTCTCAAATTCATAAAAATTTATTATTTGAAATGGAGATGAAAGAATAATTAATTCATCTTTAAAAAGTAAATAATTTATAATTTTAAAAATAATACGCATATTGTATGTTTCTTTTATCATAATTTGCTCTTATCTCTTTTTTTAAAAAAATTCATTTTTTATATTTATAACTATATTCAATATTTTATATCCAACTAATGATCAAATAATCGTTCATTATTTGAACAATATTGTGTTCAATTATTGAACTGTTTGGTATTTATGCTATATTTTATCTATGATGCAATCAAAACTAATTAATAATCTTTCTAAAGTTCGCTCATACAGTAAAAAAAAAATTGTTTTATGCCATGGTGTTTTTGATTTATTACACATAGGTCATTTGAACTATTTTAAAGCAGCAAAAAAAAACGGAGATATCCTAGTTGTTTCAATTACTAGTGACGAATATGTAAATAAAGGTCCAGGTAGACCTGCTTTTAACATAAATCAAAGATTGGATTGTGTTTCATCTTTAGAATTTGTTGACTACGTTTATTTAAATAATCATGAAAATGCAGTTGATGTAATAAAACAATTACAACCAAATTTCTACTGTAAGGGATCAGATTATTTAAATAAATCGAATGACGTAAATCTAAAAAAGGAAGTTTATCAACTAAAAAAAAATAAGTTTAAAGGATTATTTAAAGTAATTAATACAGAATTATTCAGCTCTAGTAAAATAATTAATCAATATGATTTAAATAATTTTGATGATGAGTGTTTAGGTTATTTAAAAAAATTTAAAAAAAAATATAAGAAAGTAAATTTGAGAGAAAATTTAAAAAAAATATCAAAATTAAAAATCTTAGTTTTGGGTGAAATAATCATAGATAAATATATTCTTACAGAAATGGTGGGTATCTCCGGCAAAGAGCCAATGAATGTTTTAAAAAAAAAAGATGAGATTAAATTTCTTGGGGGAACAGGCTACATATCAAATTTATTGTCAAATTTTTCTAGCCATATAAGTCTTTTATCTTTTTTAAAATCTACAAATGAAGAAAAAAAATTTTTATACAAAAATTTAAATAAAAGAATAAATTTTATTCCTATTGAAACTAATATTAATTCTATTGCTCAAAAATTGAGATATGTTGACGCTTATAAAAATACAAAAATTTTAGGTATTTATTCTATAGATGAAAGGGAAAGAAATAAAAAATCTGAAAAAAATTATCTTAAAAAACTAAATAAATATTTAAAAACTTCAGATTTAATTATTTGTGCTGACTTTGGGCACGGAGAGATATCTAAAAAAATAAAAGATAAAATTTTATTAAATAAGTCTAAATTATTTGTAAACTCACAATTAAATGCATTTTCAAGAGGATATCATTCAGTATTGAAGTACAAAAATTTGAACTCTATCGTGATTAATGAAACAGAGCTTAGACAAGAATTAAAAGATAGATATTCATCTGTTGAAAAATTAGTTCAAAAACTAAGTAAAAGACTTAAGTTTAAAAATCTTATTATAACACAAGGAAAAAATGGCGGTATGTTATTTATAAACTTAGGAAAAAATAAAATTACAAAATTAAAATATCCGGCATTTAATAAAAATCCAGTTGATACTATTGGAGCTGGAGATACTTTTTTCTCTATAGTATCAATTTGCCTTGCTTGTAATATAAATCCAGAAATATCATGTTTATATGGATCATTTGCTGCGAGCTATTCAACAAACTTTCTCGGAAATAAAGAATATTTTAATAAATATTTATTAGAAAAATTTGTAAACCATATTTTTAAATAATTATGAAAATAATAATTTTAGGTGGATCTGGTTATATTGGCAGTGTACTAATAAAAAATCTTTTAGCCAATAAACATAAAATTAAAATTATCGATACTTTTTGGTTTGGAAAAAACTTTGAAAATCATAAAAATCTTAAAATTATAAAAAAAGATATAAGAAATTTAAAAAAAAATGACTTTATAGGCTACGATACAATTATTCATTTAGCTAATATAGCAAATGATCCAAGTGTAGAGTTAAATCCTCAGTTATCGTGGGATGTAAATGTTCTCGGATCTATAAAAATTTGTGAACTTGCAAAGGCTACAAAAATTAAAAAAATAATTTTTTCGAGCTCTGGTAGTGTATATGGAATTTCAAATAAAAAAAATGTGACGGAAGAAACTGAGTTACATCCTATATCAGTTTATAATAAAACTAAGATGACAGCTGAAAGAATTTTTTTAAGTTATTCTGATGATATTAAAATAATAATAATTAGACCTGCAACTGTATGTGGTAATTCTAAAAGACTCAGATTAGATGTTTCAGTGAATATGCTCACTTATCAAGCCTGGAAAAATAAAATAATTACTGTGATGGGAGGTAATCAAATTAGACCAAATATTCATATAAACGACTTATGTAGAATTTTTAGTTTTTTTTTAAATAGAAATATGAGTGGTATATATAATGCTGGTTTTGAAAACTTGAGTATTCTCAATATTGCTCAAAAAATCAAAAAAAAAACTGGATGTAGAATTAAAATTATTAAATCAAATGATCCAAGATCTTACAGACTTAATTCTAATAAAATAATCAGAGCTGGTTACAAAAAAATACTTAATGTTAACTATGCCATTGATGAACTTTTGCTTTTTTTTAATAAAACAAATTTTAAAGCCTCAAATATAAATTATAATATAAATCATTCAAAAAAACTGAAATTAAAGTAATGGGAAGAGAAATTAATTTATTAAAAAAATATCCAAAATCTAAAAGAAATTTAGCCAACAGAAAATTAAATAAGAAAAAATTTCAAAAGATTGCAAGAAAATTTGATAAAAGATTTTTTGATGGATCGAGGGATACAGGTTACGGGGGATTTAATTATAACCCCAGATTTTGGAGAAATGTAATTAAGGATATTATTAAATATTATAAATTAAGTGATCAAAGCTCAGTTTTGGACATTGGATGCGCAAAAGGTTTTACTTTAGTAGATTTAAAAAAATGTTTACCAAAAATAAAAGTTAAAGGAATTGATATATCAAGATATGCTATTAAAAATTCTCACAAAATGGTGAGAAAATTTTTAGACGTAGGTTGTTGCTCTGATCTTCCATACAAAGATAAATCTTTTGATTTAGTTTTAGCTATAAATACAATTCATAATTTAAATAAAAAAAAGTGTTCTAAATCAATAAAAGAAATTAACAGAGTGAGTAAAAATAAATCATTTATTATGGTTGATGCATATAATAACCAAAAACAGAAAAAAAGAATGTATGAATGGAACCTAACAGCAAAAACAATAATGAGCAGGAAACAATGGAAAAAATTTTTTAAGCAAAATAAATATAAAGGCGACTATTTTTGGTTCACCCCTTGAAAAATATGAAAAAAATAAAAAATAAAATTTATAAAAAGTTATTAAATATAAGAATTATAGAAAATAAAATAGCAGAAGAATATTCCAAACAAAAAATGAGATGTCCTGTACATCTATCTATAGGACAAGAAGCTGTTGCTGCGCCATTAGAATGCTTGTTCGATAAAAAAGACATAATTGTTAGCGGCCACAGAGCTCATTCTCATTATATTGGGAAGGGAGGCAATATAAAAAAATTTATTAATGAACTTTACGGAAATAAAGAGGGATTTTCGAGAGGAAAAGCTGGTTCAATGCATTTATATGACAAAGAGATTGGTTTTTATGGAAGCTCACCAATTGTTGCAAATATTATTCCAATAGGTGTGGGTATTGCTTTATCAAATAAGTTAAAAAAAAATAATAAAATTGTAATAGTTTTTTTTGGTGACGGAGCCACAGAAGAAGGTGTTTTTTATGAATCCCTTAACTTTGCATCAATACATAAATTAAATATTATTTTTGTATGTGAAAATAATCTTTACTCGGTCTACTCAGACTTAAGTTTGAGGCAATCAAAAAATAGAAGTTTGTGTGAAATTGCTAAATCTCTAGGTATAAATTCTTTTAAATCTGATGGAAACGATATCAATTCAACTACAAAGGCATTTATTAAAGCAAAAAAGATTTTAAAAATAAAAAATAAACCTATTTTTATAGAATTTAAAACTTACAGATACCTAGAGCATTGTGGCCCTAATAACGACGATCATTTACAATATAGAAAAAGAGAGGAAATTAATAAATGGATTAAAAAAGATCCAATTAAGAAACTATTTTCGTCAATTAATAGAGCTGAAAGATTAAAATTAATAAAATATACAAAGAATTTTGATAAAGAAATTCAAAAATTGTTTATGAAAGCAAAAAAAATAAAATATCCAAAACAATCTATTGCATATGAAAAACTATACAAATAAAAAAATAAAATTTTACGAAGCTATAAATAAAGGCTTAGAATTTTCTCTTAAAAAAGACAAAAATTTAATAGTTTATGGATTAGGTGTCACAGATCCTAAAGAAATTTTTAATACTACTAAAAATTTAGAAAAACAGTTTGGTAAAAATAGAGTATTTGACGTCCCAAATTCTGAAAATGCTCTTACAGGAATAGGTATCGGTCATGCAATGAATGGAGGTAGAACAGTCTTTACTCACCAGAGATTAGATTTTTCTTTTTTATCAATGGACCAAATTATAAATAATGCGGCTAAAATTTTTTATACTTCTGATGGAAAATTTTCAGCTCCAATTACAATAAGATTAATTATTGGAAGAGGTTGGGGTCAGGGTCCGAATCATTCTCAGGCATTACAATCAATATATTCACATATACCAGGTTTAAAAGTTGTATCACCATCAGCATGTGATAATGCTTATGAACTTCTTATTGCTAGTATATTTGATGATAACCCAGTAATATTTCTTGAGCATAGGTGGCTGCATGATCAATTAGGATACATCAATACTCTAAAAAAAGTTCCAAAAATAAAAAAAACTAGAAAAATTTTCAATGGTAAAGATTTAACAATTGTTTCTAATTCAATAATGACGTTAGAAGCAATAAAGGCATGTAAAATTTTAAAAAAAAATTCAATTGACTGCGATTTAATAGATTTACTATCAATTAGCCCTCTCGATAAAAATAAAATAATTAAATCTGTAGAAAAAACGGGGAAGTTAATAGTTTTAGATATCGACCATGGATTTATTTCGTTAGCTAGTGAAATTATATCTTTGATATCAACGCATGATGTAAAATTATTTAAGAAAGAACCAATTAAAATTACAATGCCGAATTTCCCAACACCCACAAGTTTTGGATTAACAAAAAATTTTTATCCTAATTTTATTAATATTTTAAAATCTGCAGAAAAAATGATGAATAAAAAAATTAAAATTCCAAAAAAATCTACAACAGAATTAAAACTTCACGATATTCCTTACAAGAACTATATGGGACCCTTTTAATGAAAAAAACAGTTATGATTATAGGATCTAGCTCTTTTAGTGGCTCATGGATGGCTAAAGTAATGTTGGAAAAGAACTTTAGAGTTATTGGTATAAGTAGATCAAGAATAAAAAAAAAGTTTAATTTTATTAATTCAAAAAAATATATTTTTTATAAAATTGATATAAATAAAGATTTTAATAAAATGACTAAGCTATTTAATAAATATAAACCAAATATTATTGTTAATTTTGCAGCTCAAAGTTTTGTTAGAACTAGTTGGGATAGTCCTTTAGATTGGTTTAAAACTAATACACTCTCATCAATTAAACTAGTAGAATATTTAAAAAATAAAAAATATCTTAAAAAATTTATTCAAATTTCAACACCTGAAATTTACGGAAATATAAAAAATTTTAAAAGGAATGGTAATTATAACCCAACAACTCCCTACGCACTATCAAAACTAAGTTTTGACCTTTACCTAAAAATGCTAGTTGATAAAAATAACTTTCCAGTAATTTTTGTTAGATCAGCTAATGTGTATGGTGAAGGTCAACAACTTTACAGAATAATTCCAAAGGCAATTATTAAAATAAAAAAAAAAGAAAAATTTTATCTAAATGATATGGGCGAAGTGTATAGATCTTTTATTCATATTTTAGATAATTCAGAATTTATCTTGAATATTATCAGAAAAGGTAAAATCGGCTCAGCTTATCATCCTTCTACAAAAAAATTAATTTCATTAAAAAAGCTTTTAAAAATTATCTGTAATAAATTTAGTTCTAAATATGAAAAGTTGGTTATATTAAAAAAAAATAAAACCACTAAGGATAAATACTATAAAATTTTTTCTAAGAGAGAATTTAAAGAATTAAAATTAAGTAAAAACTTTATTGATATTGAAGATGGTATAGATAGGACCATTGATTGGATTGAGAAAAATTGGAAAATTTTTAAAAATAAAAATTTAGATTATGTGCACAAAAAATAATACCGCTTTTTTAATTGATAAGTTAAATAAGCCTTTAAAAAGGTTAAGAAATTTTAGATTACCCTTTACAAAAAATTATCATGTGTTGGTTAAAATTATGTTTAGTGGTCTTTGTGGAAGTCAGATAATGGAGATGTATGGAAAAAGAGGTAAAGATATCTACTTGCCTCATTTATTGGGTCACGAAGGTTTTGCAAAAGTAATAAAAGTAGGAAAGAAAGTAAAAAAGGTAAAAAAAAATGATTTTGTTTTACTTAGCTGGATTAAAGGAAGGGGTGGTCAAGAAAAAAACTTACAAATCAAACATGGTAACTTTTTTATTAATTCTGGACCGATAAATACATTTTCAAATTACGCTTTAATTTCAGAAAATAGATGTACTAAGATCCAAAATTTAAAAGAAAAAAAAATGTCCCCTATCTTGGGATGTTCTTTACCAACTGGCGTTGGATTAATTAAAAAAGATCTAAAACCAAAGAAAAATAAGTGTTTTATAATTTGTGGAGTTGGTGGTGTTGGTATTTTTGTATTATTAGCTATTAAACAATTTAACCCTAAAAAAATTATTATAATTGAAAAAAACCAAAGAAAAATAAATATTTTAAAAAAATTAAATCTTAACGTTGAACTTATAAAATATAAAAAAAATTTAAAAAATGAAATTTTAAAAAAAAATATGAATGTACTTGCGGATTATATAATTGATTGTACTGGAAATATTAATTCTATGAATAACTGCTTAAATTTAATAAATAGAAATGGTACTTTTTTATTTGCATCTCATCCAGACAGCAAAAAAAAATTATCTTTAAATCCTCATGAATTAATATCTGGAAAAAGAGTTGCAGGATCTTGGGGTGGTGGAATAAAAATTGATAAAGATAAAAAATTTTTAATTAGTTTTTATAAAAAATATTTTTTAAATTCACCGTTAAAAAAACTTATTAAAATTTATGATCTTAACAACCTGAATACTGCAATAAAAGATGTAAGAAATGGAAGAGTTTTTAAAGCAATACTTAAACATTAAAAAACATATGCGTGATAAAATAAACAAATTAAAGTTAAATTTTAAAAAAAAATTTTTTCCAATTTATATATTTTTTTTTAAAATTTATCTAATACCACAAAGATTATATTTTTATAAGCAGAATATTTATGAATCTAACATTATTAAAAATCATTTGGGAAAATATAAAAATATAATTGGAGTTTATGATCTTAATACTTTTAATGCTCCATTATCAATAGGGGATTTTATTTATTTTATTTTTTTCTACAAATATTTTGCTATAAGTAATAAAAAAGTTTTTATTTATATAATCAAAAAAAATCGAAATTTAAATACTTTTGATAAAATTTTAAATAAAAAGCAGCAAAAAGATTTCATAAATTTATATTTTCTAATTTCTAGAGTTTTTATAGGAAAAAATTTAATTGATGTTCAGTTTGTAAGCTGGGAAAATTTTGAAAAAAAAAAATTTAAGGATTTTTATATGCCTTACAAAAACAGAATTATGAAACAAAAAGAAATTAGAAATTTTTTAGTTGCAATGCTTAACCCACTTCTTAAAAAAAAATCAAAAAAATTTTTGAAAAATTTTTTATTAAATCAAAGTATTTTAAATAGATATTCTCCAAAGATAAAACCTAAAGGGAATTATATAACCTGGCACATTCGTCAAGCTCAAACTTGGTCTTTTAAAAGAAATCTAAAAGAAAATGAAATTCTAAGTATATATAAAATTATCGTTAATAAATTTAAAAATATGGATATAGTTATTATTTCTGATAAAAATGGATGTGAATTTGTTAAGAAGATTGATAGGAAATTCAATTTAAAACTAAAATATTGCAAAGATATGGGATCTTCATTGTTGTCGGATTTTTATTTAATTCTTAACAGCAAATGTTTTATAGCGTTTAAAGGCGGAGGGGCAATTTGTGCAGCTGAATTTTCAAATGTTCCGTTTTGTTGCGCTTGGACTTTTGGAATTAAAGAGCAGTTAATGAATGACAGATTTGAAGATATTAACAAAACTCAATTCTGGCATAGAAAAAATCAAGTTTGGGTAAATTCTCATCATATAGAAAATTTTTTGGAAACCTTTAAGAATTATAGGTTGTAGTATTATGGAATTTAAAATTGGTAAAAGAAAAATTGGAGATAACTATCCACCAGTAATAATAGCAGAAATTGGAATCAATCATAATGGTTCATTAGACAATGCGATTTCATTAGTTGATAGCGCAATAAAAGCTGGCGCAGAAATAGTAAAGCATCAAACCCACATCCCATATGAAGAAATGTCTGAGGAAGCTAAAAGAGTGGTACCTGGAAATTCAAATAAATCTATATTCGATATAATCCAAAAATGTACATTGAACGAAGCTTCAGAAAGAAAGCTTATGAACTATGTAAAACAAAAAAAAAGAATATTTATTAGTACACCTTTTTCAACCGCTGCAGCTGATAGATTATACAAGTTTGGAGTACCTGCATTTAAAATTGGATCTGGTGAATGTAATAATTTTCATTTTATTAAGTATTTATGCAAGTTTAAGCTTCCTATTATTATGAGCACGGGTATGAATAGTTTAAATAATCTTAAAAAATCAATTCAAATCATTCAAAAAAATAAAATACCTTTAGCATTACTACATTGTACAAATATTTATCCCACAGCACCCCATTTAGTTAGATTAGGATGTATAAATGAGATTAAACAAAGATATCCAAAATGTATTGTGGGACTGTCTGATCATACAGAGACTAATTTTTCCGCCCTTGGTGCAGTTGCATTAGGTGCAAGAATTATAGAAAAGCATTTTACTGATAAAAAAGAAAGAAAAGGACCCGATATAATCTGCTCAATGGACACCAAAGAGTTGGGTGATTTAATTAAAGGTGTAAATATTATCTATGAAGCAAGTGTAAAAAAGAATAATCAATTTAAAAAAAGAGCCGTTGCAGATGAGAAAAAAACAATTATGTTTGCATTTCAATCTGTAGTATCACTTAAAAAAATAAATGCAGGAGACGCCTTAAGCTTTAATAATATTGGTTTGAAAAGACCTGGTACTGGCTTCTTTAAGGTAAAAGATTTTCAAAAACTAATCGGAAGAAGAGTAAAAAAAGATATTAAAGCAAATATTCAAATAAAAAGGACAGATTTAAAATGAAAAAAATTGTTTTTATAACTGGTACTAGAGCTGATTATGGAAAAATAAAATCAATTATTTTAAAACTCCAGTCACATAAAAAATTTAAAGTATCCTTATATGTCACAGGAATGCATAATCTAAGTATTTTTGGGTCTACTTATAATGAGATTATAAAAGATAAAATTATAAATATAAAAAGGTTCAACAATCAAAAACCAAACGAATCTATGGATAATATTTTTTCTAAAACAAGTTTTCAATTTAGTAAATTTATTAAAAAATTTCAACCAGACTTAATAGTTGTTCACGGAGATAGAGTTGAAGCGCTATCATGTGCTATAATTGGATGTCTTAATAATATTAAAATAGCACACATTGAAGGTGGTGAACTTTCTGGAACAGTAGATGAAATGATTAGACATTCAATTTCAAAAATAGCAAATTATCATTTTGTAACCAATAAATTTGCAAGAAAAAGACTTTTACAAATGGGTGAAAAAAAAAACTCAATATTTGTTATTGGATCACCAGATATTGATATTATTTTGAGTAAAAAATTACCTCCAATAGATATTGCCAAAAAAAGATATGGTATAAAATTTAAAAATTATGCAGTAGCAATTTTGCACCCAGTTACTACTAACTTAAAAAGTCTAAAAAAAAATACTTCAACCTTCTTAAAATCAATAATTAAAAGTAGAAGGAATTTCATTTTAATTTATCCCAATAATGATTTGGGACAGAAAATAATCCTAAAATATTATAAAAATTTGAATAAAAGATCTAACTTTAAAATTTTTAGGTCTTTAAGGTTTGAATATTTTTTAACTATTTTAAAAAATGCTCAATTTATAATAGGTAATTCAAGTTCAGGTATAATCGAAGCTCCTTACTATGGAACACCTTGTATTAATTTAGGAGATAGACAAAAAAATCGTGCAAAAATAAAATCTGTCATAAACTGCCAGTTTCACGAAAAGAAAATTATTAACAATATAAAGAAATATGAAAATACTAAGTTTAATAGAATAAAATATTTTGGTTCAGGAAATAGCGATAAAAAATTTATTAATATTCTCAAAAAGAATAAAAATTTTTGGAACAAAAAGACTCAAAAATATTTCAACGAAATAAATTAAGTATGAAAATAAAAATAAAGTTAGTTTTTATTATGTTCAATTTATGAACATTATTACTTGACATTTCTAATAATTCTATTTATAAACACCTTGTACTGAAATGCATGGTGGGAAATCAATGTTAAATTCGTTGGCTGTACCTGCAACCGTAAAGTCGGAGCGCCACCCAGTATAGTCCGTTGTTGAACGATGGCCAGGCAAAGTCTAGTTCTACTAATACTTAATTAGCATCGGCATAAATATAAGGTGATGTAAAAAACATCACTAGAAAGGTTCGGTGCATGATTTGTAGACATTTAACAATATTATTCTGTTTTGTATTATTATTATCTAAAACTAGTACAGCTGAAAATATACCTATAATCGTAATTTCACCTGGTAAAACTTACCAATCGCTAGGAACTGTAGGAAGTGATGTATCTGTTATAACTGAAAAGGATATTAAAAATTCAGGTAATTTTTTTGCTAGTGATGTTATTTCTGATAATGTTATAGGTACTCATTTTTCTAGACAAGGTGGAATTGGAACTAATTCTCTATTTCAAGTAAGAGGTTTGCCTAAAAGATACACAAATGTTTACATAGATGGTGTTAAAATGTCAGATCCAAGCACGCCAGATAATTCTTACTATTTTAATAATCTTACGTCTAACGGTATTCAACAAATTGAAGTACTTAAGGGAAATCAATCCTCACTGTACGGAAGTGGAGCTGTCGGTGGAACTATTAATATTTATACCAAGACTTCAAGTTCTGAGAAGTTAAACAAAAATTTTGATATTTTTACAGGATCAAATAATTCAAAAAACATTTCGTTAAGCTTTGATCAAAAAGTAAATGACATAGATTATTATATTGGATTAAATAAATATATTACAGATGGAATTTCTGCAATGAGCCATAATGACGAAGATGACAGTTATCGTAATGATAATATTTTATTAAATGTTGGATATGAAATTAATGAAAGTTTAAGATTAGAAAACAAATTTAGAGCAAATAAATCTTTATTAAACTACGATACTTCAAATGAGTCAGTAACTGATTTAAATGACAGAACAAGTGATAAAGAGTTATCTTATGTTTTAAGATTAATAAATGACAATAATTATTTTAAAAACACCTATACATATAATAGGTATTACGTAAAAAGAAATGTCCAAGATAATAAAAGAACTCAAAAAAATTATTATGGATATAGAGATAGCATAAATTATAATGGAGAATATAAATTTAATCTTGATAACAAAATTATATTTGGCCTGGATAATGAATTTGAATCAGCAGATTTTGATACTTGGGCAACAAGTGAGGCATTACAAAGTGACGAAGCAATATTTTCACAATATTTTGACATTCAAATTAGACCACTAGAAAATCTTTACGCTACTGTAGGTGCTAGAAGAGACTCTCACACTACTGCTGGTGATTTTAACACATATAGATTTACAAGTGCATTTATTCCAAACAAATCAACAAAATTTAGAACTAGTATTGGTACAGGAATAAAATTTCCAACTCTCAACGATTATTTTTATGATACCAATGTAATCGTAAAAGAAAATTTAAAACCAGAAAAAAGTTTTAGTATTGATTTTGGTTTAGAAAAAAAATTGTTTAAAGAAAAATTAGTTATCGATACTTCTGTATTTCATATAGAATATGATGATACAATTTCAGGTTGGTCACAACATAGACAGAGTGGAGGGGGTTTTACAATTGAAAACTCTTCTGGAGTAGTAAAAAGCACTGGTTTAGAATTAAGTGCAAGTTTAATCACAGAAATAATAGATAGAATTACATTTGGTTATACATTTGTGGATGCTTACGATGGTGAGGATTGTGATAATCCTGATGGTTCATGTAAGGATGAAATGCCTGTAAGAGTTCCAAGACATACTTACAATGCAAAATTTTCAAAAGATTTTGGGAATATTACATCAACTCTGAAAGGTAAACATCAAAGTAAAACAAGAGATTATGGAAACGCAAATAATAGCTTTGCAGAGGTTATGCTTGGTGGATATACACAAATAGATTTTTCAACTAGTACCAATTTTTATGGATATAATTTATTCTTTGATTTAAATAATTTACTAAATGAAAAATACCAACAAGCTTATCAATACTCTGTTTCAGGTAGAGAATTAAATTTTGGTATAAAAAGAAGCTTTTAGCCTTGCTTGTTTTACAATTTTATTTAATATCATTTTAAAATTGTAAAATGACATATTTAAAATTTACTATAGGAATATTTGTAACTTTAGCAGTAAGTAGATTAATCCCACATCCACCAAATTTTACTAGTTTATTAGCTTTAAGTTTTTATATACCAGCTATTTTTGGAAGAAAATTTATACCATCTATAATGTTATCCTTTCTTTTGACTGATTTAATAATAGGTTTTCATAATACCACTTTTTTTACTTGGGGAAGTGTCCTGGTAATAGGACTAATTTCTAAATTTTTTTCAAATAAAATTTTTTTAAGACTACTTGGTGCAATTTTTGGAGCTGTTATATTTTTTATAATTACTAATTTTGGTGTTTGGATTGTAGGTGGTTATGAAGCAAATATTCAGGGATTGTTTACTTCATATACTATGGCAATTCCATTTTTTACGTATAGTTTACTTTCAACTATTTTTTTTTCAATTTTAATTGAGGTCGTTATAAAAGTGGGAAAAAACTATCGTACAAAATACAATTTTAATTTTTAATTGTAAGTTTTAACTCTTGCAGAATAATCAACTTTGATAATTATTGCTTCTGATTTTTTTGATTTTATAAAATTATTAACAATTTTTTCGTTAAGTTGATTTTTATTGAATATTCTAGTCTTTATATCATAAGACTCTATAATTGTTTTAAGTTTAAAATTTGGCAATTTAGATGAGTTATTTTTAAAGTCTGAACCATAAAACTTTGAATTATAGTAATCTTTTTGTGTTTGTCTGATTATACCATAACCCTGGTTATCTAAGATTATAATCTTTACTTTATACCTTTTTAACCATGCGAACTCTTGAATATTCATTGGAACACTTCCATCACCTATAACGCAATAAACATTATTATTTTGTATAGCAGCTCCTATTGATGCACAATTAGCATAGCCCATGGAATGCAAATTGAAGGCTGTATAAATGGGCGCACAATTTTTTAATAAATTGGCAGCTTGATAAGTCCAACTTAAAGTAGCCCCTGCATCCGAAAATATTATACTTTTTTTATAAGGAATTTTTTTAAAAAAAGGGACCAAATTACTTACAGGGTAAATTGTTTTATTTTCAAAATTATGGTTTAATTCCTTTTTAAGAATGTTTTTAATTGAATAAATAAATTCTTTTGCGTCGAAATTTATAAAAGATAATCTTTTACCAAATTGATACTTTGCTCTTTTGCATTCGTTTAAATCATTATTAATAAAAACTATATTTGCTTTTTTTGCGAAGTTATTATTAATTCTTCCAATTTGGTGTTGTAAAAGCGAACATCCAACAGCTATAATTAAATCAGATTTTTCAATTACTTCATTGGCATAACCAGGGTTATGTGACCCAAATATACCGATATAATTTTTTTTATTAATAAAATTTTGAGCTTTTTGTCCTCCCCAAGTCAGAGCTACAGAAATATTTTGTTTATTAATAATTTTTGATAATTCAATAATTTCCTCATGTCTTGAAAACCCAGCTCCAAAAATATAAACAGGATTTTTTGAGTTTTTTATACTTCTTAGGATAGATGGTGAAATTATTCTTTTCTTAAGTTTTGGAAAATTAATACTAATTTTTTTTAATTTTTTTTTTAATTTTTCTCTTTGAACATCGTCTTGTACTTCTATTACTTGAACTTTTTTATTTAAGTTTGACAAAAAATTTTCACGCATTATTAAATATTTTTTTGATTCGTCAATCTTTAAAGTGAGATCGGAAACTGGATCACATAGATCTAAATGTGGTACCTCCTGGAAGCCTACCATTCTTGTTTTGGTCTTTTTCGCAATATTCAATTTTTTTTTAACCTGACCTGTTAATACAACTAATGGTATTCGATCATAATAACATGAAGCAATTCCAGTAATTGCATTTGTCAAACCTGGTCCTGTTGTAAATATTATTCCTGCAGTTTTCCTTGTGGACAGATAATATCCATGGGCATAAAAACCTGCTGATTGTTCATTTAAAACAGGTATATATCTCCCTTTATACTTAATTATATTGTCAATAAATCTTGCACAAGCACCACCTTGTACCCCAAAAAAAGTATTTACACCTTCTTTAATTAAATCTCTAATAATTTGCTCAGATAAGTTTATCATTTATTAAGTTTATTATTTATATAGTTTAAATTATCTACCACGTGTTTTATTTGACTATCAGATAATTTTTCGTGGAATGGAATGTTTAAAGTTTTACTTAAAATCATTTTTGCATTAGGTGTGTCGTTTTTGTTGAATTTTTTATAAGCTGGAGCATCTGAAATTAAAGGATAGTTCCATACTTTGGTCTCTATTCCTTTCTTTTGTAAAAATTTTTTTACTTTATCTCTATTTTTTAGTTTAATTGGATAAGCGTAAATACCTGGAATCTCACCTTTTTTAATTTTTTGTCTTTCAATTTTTTTATCTAAATGAAGGTCATAATATTTTCTAACTTCATTAATTCTTTTTTTTTTTTTCTTGAAAAACTTTAAAGAAACTAACAACATTGCAGCATTAATAGTATCCATTTTATGATTAAGAGATATTTCTAAACAATTATTTGTTATAATTTTTTTAGGATCTGAAGTAGTTCCTGCATATCTCAAGATTTTTATTTTTTCATAAATTTTTTTATTATTTGTTACGATCATGCCTGCTTCACCAAAACCATTTAAGCATTTCATGGGATTCATGCTAAAAGCTCCAACATCTGAATTACATCCAGCTTTAAGACTTTTATAGGATGCTCCAAATGCTTGCGCGGCATCTTCTACAACATAAAGATTGTATTTTTTTGCAATTTTATTTATTTTGCCCATTTCGCATAAATGACCACCCCAATGCATAGGAACAATAGCTTTTGTTTTATTTGTAATTTTTTTTTCAATAAGATCTGGATTTATATTATAATCATCACCAATATCCACAAAAACAGGTTTAGCTCCATTTTCTACAATTGCATTTGAAGTGATTATCCATGAAAATGGTGTGGTAATAACCTCATCACCTTTTCCAATATCTAGGGCTTTTAAGGCTAAATATAATGCGCTACTGCCTGAAGCTAATCCAACTGAATATTTTTTTTTAAGATATTGAGATATCTTATTTTCAAGTTCATATAACTCTGGGCCAAAAAAAAACTTCCCGTGGTTTAAAACTTTATTAAAATGATAATTAAGCTCTTTATTTATTTGATGATCTGAAACTCTCAAATCGAACATTCTAACTTTCATTTTATATATAGTTTAACAGTTGTTATTTTATTTGTAATTTAAGCAGTGGTTATTTTAATGCCACGAAATTGTCTATCTTTATTTAAAGTAGGTTTTTTTTGTCTAGTATCATTTTGTCCTGATAGATAAGCGTTATATAGCGGTGAGTTTTTATAATTCCTACCAGCACCTTCTTTCATATATAGCTCATTTTCTAAATCTGATATATCTGATGATTTCTCTGATTTTATTTCTTCAAGTATTTCTTTTACTAGATAAAGGTGTGCAGGAGCCAGTACTGCTTGATTAGGATGCTTTATATTATTTTGTGTAATATATTCTTTAATATAATCAGCCTGTCTATCTAGATATAATTCTTGAAGTTTCTTAACTTTTGGATCTGTTGCCCATATATAATCATCTCTTCTGATTTTAAACTGAGTACCTTCTATATCTGTTGTATAGGATTTAAAATTTGTGTACTCCTCATAATATAGAGTTCCCTTTAATGGCTGAATTCCAATTATTATTCCTGCCATATAAAATGGATCCTTAATATATTCAATAGTTCTATTTACTGTCACTTCTATATCTTCGAGTTTAGTTTCTGGTGTAGTCAAAATTATATTCATAAATGGTCTAATTTGATATTTTTTAAGTAATTTTAAAACTGGGTCTATTTCCGAAACTGGACATCTTTTTCCAACTTCTTTTAAGACTCTCTCAGAAAAACTTTCAACACCTATATTCAATTTTACAAAATTCGCTTTTTTAAGCCAACTGATCACCTCTTCATTTAAATCCGTAATTCTGGCAAATGCCATATATTTCAGATCGTTTAATTTATGTTCTACAACTAACTTACAAAATTTTATTACACTTCTTTTATTGATTATAAAATCATCATCAGTCATATAAATCATTTTTACATTTTTGTGCGAATCTTTAATTCTTTTTATAACATGTAATAAACTTTCCTCGGTTTGGCTTATAACTGGAACCTTACCTTCTGTAGCTAAGGTTAATTGAAATGTTGAACTACAATACTTGCACCCTATTGGACACCTGTTTCTAGAAAAAACTCTTACTGTATTAACTGAATCTTCAAGTTCCTTTGTCCATTGTTCTGCGTACATATCTTTATAAACTGCCCAGTAGTCTTCATAATTAATTTTTTCCCAAGGAATAGAGTCAGTTGCTTCATTAAACAACTCTTCGGTTAAAGCTTTTGCTGGATTTTTAACGACAATACCTGGAATTTTACTATATTCTTCTTCATTAGCAATCATTAGCATAGGTATCTCCCCTTCACCAAGTATAACTATTTTACATGGTGTCTTATCAAGAATTTGTTGGTAATTAAACTGAGCCTCTACTCCACCAGCAACTAAGAGCGCAGTAGGTTTAAGATTTCTTGCTAAATAAATATTTTTAATATCTTCTAATAAGGTTTCATCTAATAAAGAAAAGCCAATTATATCCCAGTCAGTATTTGTAATAACATCCTCAAGACTTGGTCCTTTTTGATTACACGCATATAAATTTGGATCATAATATTCAGAATAATGGCCTTTTTTGTTTAAATAAGATGCCACTCTCATTACACCTAAAGGAGGAGCATGAAATTGACTTAAGGCTGCAAACTTACCACTGAATGGGGAAACAAACAGAATTTTTTTTTTTTTAACTTTATCTTTTATTTTATCAACCTTTTCAACTTTATCTCCGAATAAAATTTTTTTCTGAAGTACGTTATCGTTCATTATATTTTAAGTTTTTTGTTCAATTTTTGAACATTATACAATTTTCTAGCTATTTCAAGGTCAAAAAAGTCATCTATATCTATACTTTCAATTTTATTCATAAAATAAGGTATTACTTTTTTAATTGGAATTCTCCCTTTTTTTAAAAAAGCTTCAGTGCTAAAAATATATATAGCACCATTTGGCATATAATTCTTAATAAGTTTTTGTCTATTTGATGTAATTTTTTTCTCTGAGTTTGCGGGAAATAGATATTTACCTTTTTTAACTAAACTTTTTGATAAATATGGTGCGTCGCAAACACTAATTAATGTTTTTGATGATTTCAAATTTAAAAATTTTCTCAAAGCATCATCAATATGTTTTGTAGTTCTAAGTGGTGAGGTAGGCTGTAAATAAATACAAATTGATTTTTCAATTGAAAATTTTTTTTTTATTTTAAGCAAAGAATGATGGATAACTTTATTCGCGTTTGCTATATTATTAGATAACTTCAAAGGTCTTTTTATTATTTCAATATTATTTATTTTTCCTAATTTTAATATTTTATTACTATCTGAAGTTAAAAATACTTTTTGAATTAATTTTGATTTTTTTGCAGACTCAATCGTAATTTGAATTAAAGATTTATTATTAATTTTTTTTAAGTTTTTATTTTTAAGTCCTAAAGATTTTGATTTTGCTGGTATTATAGAAAATATTTTTTTTTTAATTTTCATAATTTATAATTATAGATTTTTCCAAACTTATATTCATTACAATCAAACCTTGGCAAATAATAGTTATTTGATTTAATACTACAATTTTTTGATTCTACATTAAAAGAATATTCTATTTTTAAACTTTTTAAAATTTTAATTGTATCTTTATTAAACATATTAAAACCACCGTAAGGATAACAAAATAAATTAATTTTTTTCTTAAGGATTTTGGATAAAGTCTTTATTGAAAATTTTATATCTTTTTTCTGATCTTTTTTTTTAAGTTTTGATAAGACTCTGTGGAGATGTCCATGGCTTCCAACTAACATACCTAATTTATCAATTTTTATAATATCATTTTTTGATAAATAAAATTCTTTAAATATTTTTTTTTGTTCATATTTACTAAAACAATAATTAAAAATTTTATCAATTATCTTATTTTCTGTCTGATCGATATTATTTAATATAGTTTTAAAATAAATCTTTTTATCATTTTCAGAATATTTTTTTTTATTTACAATGAATTCTTTTTGTTTTTTAAAAATTTTAAAAGTATTTTTATGATTTTGTAATTTTATATTAAATTTTCGAAAAATCTGTAAAATTCGATCGGAGTCATATTTTCCAAATATTAAATGAATCTTGTGTATTGGTAAAAAATCTTTTTTTATTATAGGATAACTTGATATAAAAAAAATTGCTAAAATTTTTTTCTTTTGTAAATATTTTGCTATTTTTAAATGTTCTTTTAATCCATCATCAAATGTAAGTAAAAAATGTTTTTTATATAGTTGATTTTTTAAAGAGTCATTTAAGGAAAAAAAAGAATTTTTTTTTTTAAAAAAAATTATTTGTTTTTTAAAGTCGTACTCATGAAGAAAATTAAAAAAAGGGAAACCTCTCTTAAATTTTCTTACGTAATGATACATTATGATTTTACTCATACATGTTTTATTATTGGATATTTTTTTTCCATTTCAATTTTTTTAAATAATACATATTCAATTTTATATAAATCAAAATTTTTAAGCGTTTTTTTAAGTGATTTAATATTGAAATCTTTCTTTTTAAAATATTTCGTTTTATATTTACTCTTAAAATTATAAAATTTAATTTTTTTTTCAAAAGTAATAATTTTACATAAATCACTTGCTGTTCGTTTAATAATCATATTACCTATCTCATGTATATTATCTCCTAGGGATATATTTGGACGTAATTGATGAATTATTTTTCCATCATCAACTTTTTTACTAAGTGTCATTATTGTAGATCCACAAAAGTGAATTTCATTATTTGTAAATGAAAAAAAATTTGTTCCTGCTCCTTTATAGTAAGGAGAAAGCCCTAAATGAATATTTAATTTAATATTAAAAAATTTTCTAATTATTTCTTTTTTAATTATTGAGCAACCATAAAATATAATAAAGTCATAATTATTTTCATTTATTCTATCGACTACATAATTATTATTAATTTCGCCTTTTTTAATCTTTAAAATTTTAGAATTATTTTTACTTAAATATGATTTAAAATATTTTTTTTCGTTTTTCATTCGCAAATCAAAATGATTTTTTATATCCTTATTTCTTATAATCGATTTATCTATCCCACTATTCTCATGCACTGTTAGTAATAGTTTAATGCCAGGAAAATTATTCAAAAATGAGGAAAAAAACTTATGTCTGTATTCATTTCCTGTAACTAATACTACTTTTTTAAGCATGGCCAATCATTTTAAATTTATAAAATTTTTAATAATTTTTAAACCCGCCCCTCTACTTTTTTCAGGATGGAATTGACAACCAAAAATATTCTCACTTTGAAAAACTGATGGGAAGTTTATATTTCCATAAGTGGAAGTCTCTATAAATATTTTTTTACTATATTCAGTCAAAATATAGCTATGAATGAAATAAAAATTATCTTTATTTGTAATATCTTTTAATATTTTTATATCACTAACCTTTTCTTTTATATTACAATTCCTCCAACCAATATTAGGAAGCTTTAAATTTGATCTCATTTTTTTTATTTTTCCTTTAATTAAATCCAAACCCTTACATTTAACAAATTCCTCCCCCTCTGTAAAAAATAGCTGCATACCTAAACATATACCTAAGATATATGCTCCTTTTTTATGTGCACTTTGTATGCTTTCAATTAAATTTTTTTTTTTTAGCTTCTTAATAGCCTCAGGAAATGATCCAACACCAGGAAGAATAATATGTGTCGCACTTTCTATCTCTTCAGTTTTTGAGCTTATAATAACTTTGCCATCATTAAACAAAATTGCATTTTTAATACTAGAGATATTACCTGTGCCGTAATCTATTATAAGTATTTTTTGTTTGTTCAATTTAATTAGTTAAAGTTTTTTTTATATCTTGAATTTTAATTTTATTATAATGAAGTGCACTTGATATTGATATAGCATCAATGTTAATATACTTAATAAGCTCATAAATATGCTTAACTTTTCCGAAACCTCCACAAGCAATTAATGGTTTATTTATATATTTAGATACTTTTTCATATAGATCAATATCAAAACCGGATAATAGACCCTCTGCATCAATTGAAGTTAACAATATCTCACCAAAATTATTTTTTGAGTTTCTTTTTATCCAATCAACAACATTCATATTTGTTCTATCTCTTCCATAATTTGTATAGGCTTCCCAATTTCCTTCAGAAATTTTTTTTGCTTGAATAGATAAAACAACGCTTTGGGATCCATACTTTTTAACTAGTTGACCACCTAATCTGCTATTGCTAAATAATGCAGTATTTACTGCGACTTTATCAGCACCGTTATTTAATAATTTTTGTGAAGTTTTTAGAGTCCTAACTCCACCACCTACAGTAATTGGTATAAAAATATCTTTAGTTGCTAAATTTAAAAATTTTGTAATATTCTCCCTATCATACAAACTCGCAACTGAATCTATATAGATTAACTCATCTGCACCGTCTAAATAATATTTCAATGCTAGATTATTTGGGTTACCGACTTTTCTCAAGCCCTCAAAATTAATACCTTTAATTACATAATCATTTTTAATATCTAGTTTAGCAATTACTCTCATCGAGATTAATAAATTTTTTGTTTTAATGTCCACTTACCTTTATATTTACTCCAAAGATGTGGAGATCTTAATTCATCTATTTTTTTTTTGAATTCAGGCTCTTCTATATCTAAATATTCAAGGAAATCTTCTAAATATGTTTTCGGAAATTCACCATCAAATTTTTTAACAAGATTTATACCCTCTTCTCTAGATATCTTATCATTTCTTATTTCTTGAGCAGCATCATATGTTGCTCTTCCAATCCCAAATTTAATAAAAGTTGTGTAAAAATGGAACGGAACTATTTTATCATCTATTTCTGTATATTTGGAGTACGTTCCATCTGACCTTTCTTTTGCTGGTTTAAATCCAGTATTTTCACAGGCATAATAGTAATTTTCTTGTGGATCCCATTTTTCAAAATAGCCCAAATAAATCATTTGAATTTTGCTTTTTTTTAATTCTTTTTCTCTTAATGGTAAGTAAATTTCAAAATCTTTAGTTTTAAAATTTTTTTCTTTCAAAATATTTTTAATTTTAGAGCCACCTAAATTTATTTCCTCAAACTTAAAGTTTTCAGAAACTGAATAAAATTTTTGGCTCATAAAATGAGTTTTATTTTCTTGAATTTGATTTCCGTATTCAGCTTGATTTTCACCATAAATAACAAGCGGGATATTAAATTTCTTAGCAATTTTAGGGCCTATGATTTTCTGGCCGTGTATAAACGGCTGAAAAGGATGGCCTAGGTTTAAAAATGCTAATCTTGTTAAATAGCTATGTAATTTTCCATTTGGAGTAATTAACAAACTATCTACACCACCCACTCTCGATAAATTATTAAAATTTTCAAATCCAATTTTTGTCCAAATATTTGGGGCCCAGGTAACTGCGAGTGGGTTCATTCCATATTTATACTTAAGCACATGAGCGGTAAATGAGCTATCTTTCCCTCCACTACTTGGCACTATACAATCATGATCTCCATTTTTTTTTCTGTACTTCTCTAAAATTTTGAATAGATGTTTTTCTCTTTTTTTCCAATCAATTTTTTTTTTTTCCTCATTATAATTACAAGCATCACAAATATCATTTTTATTCAATTTAATACCCTCTTTATTTTTACTATCTGTATTTTTAAATTCTACTGTAGAGCTTGGTCTTTGGTTTGATATGACACATTTTTTACAAAATTTAACTGTCTCTGGAAGTCCATAAATTGAAAAGTTATTCTTCATATAAAATTTAAAAATATTTTTAATTCGTTACAACAGTAAATTCTGAACTAACTCTTATTTCTTTTGTTTGATTTTGTGGAGCAAAGTGAATCAACTTATCGTGAAACATAACCGCAGAATTATTGAAATTTTTAATTGGATTAATCTTGCTTTTATTAATTTTTTGCAAAAACTTTTTACTAATTATTGGTTTGGGTCTTTGATTTTTATATATATATCCAACTTTTATATTTTTTTTTAAATGAGATTTTTTATAAAACCATAATGAGTTAGATTTTTGGCAACCAAATATAGGAATCCATATTTTTAAACGATCCTTAGCATATATTGGTGCTTTAAAATATTTATTATAAATCTTTCCAAAATCAAAATCTCGGTGAGGATAAGTTACATCTTTTTTAAAAGGTCTAACAACTCTAAAATTTGCATGAAGCTGTCTTTTTTTAAGGGATTTATTTTTTTTAAATTCATAGTCGGCAATATAATGGAGTGAGACCTCTTTATTTAAAATTTTTGGCAAAAACTGTTTTATCCAATTGTTTATTTTTTCAGTAGTATCATGCGATAAAACCCTAGATGCTGAATGACCAAAAAATTCTAAAAATTTTTCGTCAGAAATTTTTGAAATTTTTTTAAGAATATTTGAGAGTTTTTTTTTTTTATTTTTTGAAACTACTTTAGAAATTTTATTAGACAGTATTTTTGAAATATCAGTGTTAATTTTATTTCTAATTTTTAAAGGTATCTTTATAACAAGAAAACCATTCTGATTAAATTGCTCAATTTTTTTCATTTCAATAAAATACTATTTAAACTCTGTTCAATTATTGAACATTATATTTTTTTAAATATATATTCAACTATTAATTTAGACCTTTAAAATTTGGTGCTTATAAGTTAATTATGTAAAGTGATTAAAAAAATTTTTAAGTATCTGCTGAATCAGCCTCTTATTTATCAGAGATTAAAGAAACTCTATAATTTAGATAATATTTCAAGCAGCAATCAAATTATTTCAAATTGCATTAATGAAAATAATTGGTTGTTTTCACAAAAAAAGACTGGAACCACATTAATTTGTAATACTTTAGCTTTTTATAATTCACAGAAATTAAATTTAAACGAATATAATTTTAATTATCTGCACAAATACGGTGTTTTTAGAGAGCTAAATGAGAAAAAAAGCCACTTAACATTTTTTTTGGATTTTTTAAAAAAAAATAGTAATCCTTTAATTCAATCTCACAAATTTTATAATTGTAATCCAAAATGCTTAATTATAACAACAAGAAATATAATGGATTATTGTGTTTCAATGTATTACTGGGATTTCAAACATAGGGTAAAAAAACAAAATCTTTCAGTAGATCAAGCTCTACCATATATTTTAGAAGAATTTTGTGATCGATACGAAAATCAAAAAAAAGCAAAAAAAAACTCAAAAGCTACAATTATTATTGATTATAAAGATTTAAAAATAAATAAATTTGATACGCTTAGTAAAATAATAAAATTTATCTATGGATCGGTGGATGAGAAGTTACTTAATATAGCGATAGAAAATTCGAGCATTGAGAAATTAAAGACATATGAAAAAAAGATTGGAAGGGCCGCAATAGCTGAAGAGGGTACCTTCGTTTTTAAATCATTTATAAGATCTGGGGAGGTAGGAGAAGGAAAAATTTTTTTTAATTCAAGCCAAGTTAATTTAATTGAAACTGAACTAAAAAAAAGAAATATACCAATAGATGGTAGCTTAAATTCCAACTAAAATTTAATAAGTATCAACATCTTCAAAATTTTTTTCAGTGCATAAATCAAGCCAATTGAGCTATTAGTACTGGTCAGCTACATGCGTTACCGCACTTCCACA
>MDTG01138404.1_pt1 | contig 37602 bp, 33 predicted proteins | sample 811421 | NCBI WGS metagenome assembly MDTG01 (sample SAMN05326645, study PRJNA326480) | marine metagenome | isolation source: seawater | place: Pacific Ocean: South East | collected 2011
CGCTCCTGTGAATAGAGATGTTGTACCTTCTTATATTGAAACTCACAAAGAGTATTCTGAATTACTTTCCATTACGAAGGATAGGCTGACTGGACATGTTACGATAAAAATAGAGCATATATCTCCTGTTTTTGCATACGACTTTCTGTCTCTTGTTATTCAGGAGGCCAATGATGTTTATAGAGAAATAGATATTGATGGCGCTAACAAGGCATTGACATATTTAAATCAGGAATTGTCCGGTTCACCACAGGTTGAGTTAAAGAAATCCATAACAAACTTAATGGAAAATCAGCTTGAAACAAAAATGATGGCAAGTATTCATAATGATTATGTTTTGATGACTCTTGAGCCACCATTCATTCCAGAAAGGAAATCAGGACCTGTAAGGTCTCTTATAGTAATTCTATCTACAATTTCTGGGGGTTTGTTGAGTTTTATGGTAGTTCTCTTCCGACGTTATTACTGACAGGTAAAGCAAAAGAAGCAATAATTCTCCACGCGGAAAATTTGAATTAGGTCATCGAAGATTTCATCCCGTATTATTAATTTGGTTACAAAACGAAAAATAACAGTTGTTGGATCGGGATATGTTGGTATGTCTCTTTCCGTTCTTCTTGCACAAAACCATGAAGTGGTTGTGTTGGATATCGACAAAAGAAGAGTAAATTTAATAAATAATCAGCATTCAACAATTGCTGATAAAGATATAGAGCTTTTCTTAACTGAAAAGCCATTAAATTTAACGGCAACCTTAGATAAAGAGAAGGCATTTAAGAGTGCCGATTTTATTATCATTGCCACACCCACCGACTATGATGCAGAGACAAACCGATTTGATACAGACTCTGTTGACTCAGTTGTTAAAGATGCACTTACTCTTAATACGCATGCATTTGTCATCATCAAATCTACTGTGCCTGTTGGCCATACAAGATCACTTCAAAAACACCATAAGACTGAAAGAGTTATTTTCTCGCCAGAGTTTTTAAGGGAAGGTCAGGCTTTGAAAGATAACCTTTTTCCATCAAGGATAATAGTAGGTAGTAAATCTACTCAGGCTAGTGAATTTGCTGAAATTCTTAAAGAGTGTGCAGAAAAGAAAGAAGTAGAAACAATTTTTATTGACTCCACGGAAGCGGAGGCTGTGAAATTATTTGCGAATACTTATCTTGCGATGAGGGTATCTTTCTTCAATGAACTTGATTCCTATGCACTTTCTAACAATTTAGACACAAGAGACATCATCGAAGGAGTGAGTTTAGATGATCGAATTGGGAAAGATTATAATAATCCATCTTTTGGTTATGGAGGTTATTGTCTTCCAAAAGATACCAAACAGTTATTGGCAAATTATGAGCATGTGCCTCAAACACTTATAAAGGCAATAGTCTCATCAAATACCACCAGAAAAGATTTTATTGCAGATGAGATAATTAAATTGAAACCTAAACTCGTGGGCTTCTATAGGTTAGTAATGAAGGCAGATAGCGATAATTTTCGATCTTCAGCTGTACAGGGAATCATGAAAAGAATAAAAGCCAAAGGATTTGAAGTTGTAGTTTATGAGCCTGAATTGAATGTAACGGAATTCTTTGGTTCTAGGGTTATAAATGACCTTGACGCATTTAAAGAAATGAGTGAGATTATTGTGACAAATAGAAATGCGGAGTGTCTTCGAGATGTTGAAGAAAAATGTTTTTCTAGAGATCTTTTTGGAGATAACTAAAGTTTCATACTTAATACTAATAACTAAATAATTTTAGATAGGAATAAAATAATTAAGAAATATATGAAGATATTAGTTACAGGCTCAGCTGGTTTTATTGGTTCGGCACTCACTTTAAGATTATTGGAAAGAGGAGACGAGGTTGTGGGAATTGATAACCACAATAATTATTATGATCCCAAACTCAAAGATGCAAGACTTACTCGCCATATTGATCATGAAAATTATACTCATATAAAGATGGATATAGAAGACGAACAAGCCATTTATGGGCTTTTCAAAGAATCTAAATTTGAAGGAGTAGTAAATTTAGCCGCTCAAGCAGGAGTTCGGTATTCTATTGAAAATCCTCTAACTTATATAAAAACAAATATGGTTGGATTTGGTCATATATTGGAAGGATGTCGACATAATAATGTAAATCATCTCGTGTACGCTTCAAGCAGTTCAGTTTATGGTTCAAATACCAAAATGCCATTTTCAATTCATGACAATGTAGACCATCCGCTTAGTCTCTATGCAGCGAGTAAGAAAGCCAATGAATTAATGGCACATACTTATAGTCATCTTTATCAATTACCTACAACTGGATTAAGATTTTTTACAGTTTATGGTCCTTGGGGTAGGCCTGATATGGCTCTATTTAAGTTCACTAAAGCGATAATGGAAGGAGATAAAATCAAGGTTTTTAATTATGGTAAACACAGGAGAGACTTTACTTACATTGATGATATTGTTGAGGGGATAATTAGAGTATTGGACAGGCCTGCGGCATCTAATATCAATTGGAGTGGAGAAACTCCTGACTCTGGCACCTCCTCGGCACCTTGGCGCCTTTATAATATAGGTAATAATACACCTGTAGAGCTTATGGATTACATCGAAGCGATTGAATTGGCCTTGAATAAGACTGCGCAAAAAGAACTGCTTCCGTTGCAACCTGGAGATGTTCCAGATACCTATGCGGATGTAGAAGATCTTACTGAAGAATTCGGATATAAACCCTCTACAAGCGTTAAGGTTGGCGTAAAGAATTTCGTTGAATGGTATAAGGAATATAACAATTTATGAAAGATACAAAAATTGCAATTATTGGCTTAGGTTATGTGGGACTTCCTCTTGCAATAGAATTTGGAAAAATATATGAGACTCTTGGGTTTGATACAAATAAATCGAGAATAGATGAACTTTTGATGGGTAAGGATTCAACAAGAGAAGTGACATTTGAAGAATTGAATAACTCCTCTATGCTTAGTTACACAAATAGAGTTGAAGACATTGAAAATTGCAATTTTTTTATAATTACAGTACCAACTCCAATCGATAAACTAAATAATCCAAATTTAGTTCCTTTGCAACAAGCTAGCGAAGCTGTTGGAAGATTTTTAAAGAAAGATGACATTGTGATTTATGAGTCAACTGTTTATCCAGGTGCTACTGAAGAGGTTTGTGTGCCAATACTAGAACAATTCTCTAATCTTAAGTATAACCAAGACTTCTATTGTGGCTACTCGCCAGAGAGGATTAACCCTGGAGATAAGACCCACAGGCTTACCATGATAAAGAAAGTCACTTCAGGATCAACAGAGGGAACTGCCGATAGAGTGGATGCACTTTACGCTAAAATTATTAATGCTGGAACTTACAGAGCAGAAAGTATCAAGATAGCAGAAGCTGCAAAAGTCATAGAAAATACCCAAAGAGATGTAAATATTGCACTGATTAATGAACTTGCAAGGTTTTTTAATAAACTTGATATCGATACGGAGTCAGTTCTAAAGGCCGCAGGAACAAAATGGAATTTCCTTCCATTTGTGCCTGGTTTAGTAGGAGGTCATTGTATAGGTGTTGATCCTTACTACCTCACTCATAAAGCTGGTGAGGTTGGCTTTGACCCTAAGATGATACTTTCTGGCAGAGCTGTGAATGATGACATGGGCAGTTATATTGCGATTGAAGTGTCTAAATTAATGACTAAGAAACGTATCAACTTAGTTGATGCAAATGTTTTGATAATGGGCCTTGCTTTCAAAGAAAATAGTCCCGATTTAAGAAATTCGGGTGTTGCAAGACTAGTTACAACATTACAAAGTTTTAATTGTTCAGTTCAGGTTTATGATCCATGGATAGACAAAAAAGAAGCCAAAAAGGAATTTAATATAGACCTATTGGATAGACCTGACAAAGGAAAATATGATGCTATTATTTTGGCTGTGGCCCATGATGATTTTAAAGAATTGTCTTTGAAAGAAATAAAGTCTTATGGCACAAGTAATCATGTCTTGTATGATGTTAAGTACTTATTCAAACAATCAGATGTAGATGGTAGGTTATAAAATTAGGATAAATTCTTTATCTAAATTTTTATACAGTTCATTAATTTCATTTCTAATTTATTTTTCATATCAAACACTCCCACGATAATTCAAAGACTCTAGGGTAACTTAAAAAACCCCGCTAAATGATAAATATATGAAAATGTTAACAAGGCTTTGGAACCATCTATCCAAGAGGCGCAGAAGACAATTCGTGCTAATGCAGATTCTAATTGTCATAGCTTCTTTCTTTGAGATGGCCAGTTTGGGAGCTGTAATTCCTTTTTTAGGTATTTTATCTGAACCTGAACTTGTATTTAACCAAGATTATTTAAGACCTTTCATTGATTTTTTCCAATTTGAGAATCCAAGTGAACTTGCTCTTCCTATAACATTAATTTTTATTGGCTTAATATTGCTTTCTGCAATTGTAAGATTGATACTCCTATGGGCCTTGGTAAGGTTATCCCAGATGGCCGGTGCAGACTTAAGTATTGATATTTATAAACATACACTTTATCAAGACTACTCTATCCACGTATCTCGTAATAGCAGCGAAGTTATAAATGGCATTATTACCAAAACTGCAACTGTTACGAAAGGAGTAATTTCCCCAGTATTGAATTTTATCAGCACCATAGTAACAATTATTGGAATTATAATAGTACTGTTGCTAATTGATGTTTCTGTCACTCTTATTGGTTTTATAGGTTTCGGTGGGTCTTATCTTTTAGTTATTTATTTAACTAGAAGAAATCTTAAAGAGAATAGTCAAAATATAGCTGAAAAGTCAGATTTGATGGTTAAGTCTCTACAAGAAGGATTAGAAGGTATTAGAGAAGTTTTAATAAATAATAATCAAAACTTCTATACCCAACTTTATCAACGCTCTGATCTACAGATGAGGAAGGCCTCTTGGAGAAATGAAATTATTTACTCTAGCCCAAGATTTGGGATGGAAGCTATTGGAATCGGGATAGTTGCTATGTTTGCTTATACAGCAACATTAAATTTTGGTGGAATTGAGAAATTTTTACCTGTTCTTGGAGCTTTTGTTTTAGGTGCACAAAAGCTGTTACCAGCTATTCAAAAGGCCTATGCATCTTATAGCAGAATAAAAGGAGGTTACTACTCTTTGGCAGATGTCATAGAATTGCTCGACCAGCCTATTCCGGATTATGTAAATCTTCCTCTCCCTGAACCAAATTCGTATAAGACATCAATTGAGATAAAAAATTTATCATTCAGATATTCGAAAGATACACCCCTTGTACTCAGTGATATCAATCTCGTAATACCTAAAGGGTCTGTAGTAGGTATCGTAGGAACTACTGGTTGTGGAAAAAGCACATTTCTCGATATTCTTATGGGATTGCTGTCACCAACGGAGGGTGAGTTAAGAGTCGATAATAAACTTATTGACAGAAATTCTAAAAGATCTTGGCAAAGACATATTTCTAATGTGCCGCAACATATTTATCTTACTGACGGGACTATTGAAGAAAATATAGCATTTGGCGTTCCTAAAGATTTAATAGAAATAGATAAATTAGAAAAAGCCGCGCGACAAGCTCAAATTGCAGAACTTATCGAAGAATTAGATGAAGGCTACCAAACTCTTGTTGGAGAAAGGGGAATGAAGCTTTCTGGTGGACAACGACAAAGAATTGGATTGGCAAGAGCCTTCTACAAACAATCGGATGTTTTGATTCTAGATGAAGCTACTAGCGCTCTAGATGATGATACTGAGACAGCAGTGATGGATTCTATTGAGAAGTTTGATAAGGACATTACCGTTTTAATCATAGCCCATAGGCTAACTACATTAAAAAGTTGCGATAAAATATTCAAGTTCGAAAAAGATTATGTGTATAAAACAATAAGCTATACAGAACTTATGAATTCAAAAAAGAACAAGGAGAATATTCATGTTAACTAAGTCTTCGATATTAATTACAGGCGGAACTGGGTCGTTTGGGAATGCTTTTGTTCCCATGACTTTAGAAAAATTTAATCCAAGAAGGATAGTAATTTTTTCAAGAGATGAAATGAAGCAATGGGATATGGCAAAGAAGTTTAAGGATGATCCTCGTGTTCGATTTTTCATCGGCGATGTTCGTGATAAAGACAGACTTTGCAGGGCATTAGATGGTATTGACTATGTTATTCATGCCGCTGCAACCAAGATAGTCCCTACAGCTGAATACGATCCTTTTGAGTGTGTAAAAACTAATGTTATTGGTGCAATGAATCTTATAGATGCATGCATAGATAAAAGAGTTAAGAGAATTATCAGCCTATCAACTGATAAGGCTAGTAGTCCTGCAAACCTATATGGAGCAACTAAGCTAACATCCGATAGACTTTTTGTTTCAGGGAATTCCTATTCAGGTAGTCATGACACATGCTTTTCAGTTGTTAGGTATGGAAATGTTATGGGTTCCCGAGGCTCTGTTATTCCATTTTTTCTATCAATTGCAGAAGATGGAATTTTTCCCATAACCGACGATAGAATGACAAGGTTTATGATCTCTTTAGAGGAGGGTGTTGAATTGGTTTGGCATGCATTGGAAGATATGAAAGGCGGAGAAATTTATATTAAAAAAATACCTTCCATGAAGGTAACAGATGTGGCGAAGGCGGTCTCAAACAAAGCTAAGCAAGAAATTATTGGAATTCGTCCAGGCGAAAAATTACATGAACAAATGATAGGTTTCGAAGATGCCCCATATACTTATGAGTATAAAGATCACTTCAAGATATTACCTTCAATAAATGAGTGGAACAAAGACCCTGCAAGGATAGGAGAGGGTATAAAAGTTGAACCTGACTTTACTTATTGCTCAGATAGCAATACAGAATGGATGGATATAGAAACTCTTAAAGATTGGATTGAGAAAAATCTTAAAAATATTGGAAAGATATAAGACTTAAATTCCTTAGAAGTGCGTGAAGAAAGAATTGGACAAATCTAATATAAATAAAACTGCAATAGCATTTTTATCTGGATCTGCTGGAGAGTTGGATTGGGTTTTACCTATTCTAGATTATCTATTAAAAAAGGAATTCAATCTAAAGATTATATTTCTATCAAGGCATGTTTTAAAAAGTGTAGAGACAAATAGCATGTTAAAAGACTATATTTTTCAAGAAAATAATAAAATCGAAGTTGTTTTGCTTGGCGGTTACCTCTGGGAGAAAATTGAACGCATCAGCTACCTTTCATATAGACTCTTTCTCAAATTAAAACTCAATGAAAATCCTTTTTTTTGTAAACTTTATAAGCTATATGACAAGGTTTTTGAGGGTGTTTTTATATCACGTCTTCCTTCAAGTATTTTAGATTTAAGAAGTGAAAAAAACATATTCTTTAATGAATATCCAAGCTTAAGAAGACCAAGGGATAATTGGGTCAAGCAAAAATTCAATCAATCTCTCTTCTTCTATTGCCCTCACTCTCCTCATATTTACGCAGAAGACTTGGATCGAGAATACCCAGAATCCAACTCCTTAGATTTAAACAAGAAAAACTTTCTTTTATTGGGTCATCCGGCAGATTATTTTATGATTAATGATGATAGAGAGTTGGCCTCACCTGACTTAGAAAAGGTATTTACAGGCCATCCTAAATATTCAAATAACTGGCTTCATAACTTACAAGAGACATCAAAGAATTTCAGAGATACAGCCAAAACTAGAGAAAAAATCAATATTCTGATTCTTAGCAGGGGTGCAGGCAGTTATTTAGATGATGAGTCCCATAAGAATTTAGTAGAAAATACAATTAAAGTCATCCGTAACCAAATACCAAACTATAACTTATTGATAAAAAAACATCCTAGAGAGCTTAATTCGCATTGGGATCATTTCATAGATGACCCTTCTATCAAAATCGTGAATGATCATATATTAAATATAGCTACCCAAGCTGATATTGCCATCACATATTGGACTTCAGGCGCAATGGACTGTCGTACCCTTGGTGTTCCGGTTATAGAGTATTTCGATCCAAATAAGCATCATAAACAGCAAGTACCTGAGGGGAATTCATACACAACAATTTATCGAAAGCTTGGAGTTGTATTGTCTGCTAGTAATGAGGAAGAGCTAGATGTAGCAGTATCGAGAGTAGTAAATGAGAATTATACGATTCCTTCTGATGCACCTCACTCTTTCTACACTGAATTAATAGCTAGCTCAAATCAATGGCATGTAAAAATAGAGGAAATACTTCTATCTAGTAATCTTATAAATAATAAAAATTAGAAATGAGTAGTTTAATTCAATTAGAACAGAACAAATTCAAATGATATTTGCTCCGGATACAATCTTTTTTGTAGAATAAATATTTGGGGAAATATTCTAAAGTTTATGAAATGCTAATCTTATCCAGTAAATGCTATCTGGTATAAATTTTATAAATATCAAATTTAAATAAAAAAATTATATGGTAAAAAAAATACTTGCAATTGCTTCTTTCATAAAAAGCATTACGTCACGTGAAAAGCTCTTGGCTGAAGCTATAAGATCGTTAGGTTTAAAGAGACCTTTATGTCTTATCGACGTAGGTTCTGCTAAGGGCATGCCGCAGAGATGGAGCAAAATCAGAGAAGAAGTATATGCCTATGGTTTTGAACCAGACAAAGGTGCAAGAGAGAAGCTGCAGCAAAAAGCAAAATTTACCGGGGGCGGAAATTTAGATTCTCCTTTTGCCCTATCTGACAAAAAAGAAAAACTTGAGATAAATATATTGAGCAAACCATCCCACTCTTCTGTTCTAGAGCCGAACTACAAAATTCTTAATCGATTTCCTGAAAGGCATTTAGAACATTTTGAATTAGATTATAAATTGACTGTGGATGCATCTGATTTAGATTCATTGGAATTTGAAGCTAAGGATTTCATGAAAATTGATGTCCAAGGTTATGAACTAAAGGTCTTAGAGGGCTCCAAATCTTCTCTGAAAGATATGCTTGGACTTGAAATAGAAATAGAATTTATTGAAATGTATAGAAATCAATGTAGTTTTGGTGAAATCAAAGATTTTTTACATAAACATGATCTAGAGTTTATTGATTTTACAACTATTTGTAGGTGGGAAAGAGATACTCCAATGAATAATTTAGGAATTTGCATGGGTGGAGATGCTCTTTTTTTGAGAACCCCTGAGTATATTTATCAGAACTATGAGAATGATAGTGAGAAATTAGATGCCTATTTATCCATATGCTTGATCTATAAAAGATTCGACTTGATACTAAAAACCATAAATCTTTTTAAACTTGAAAATTCTAAAGCCTATTCAAAGTTTCTAAAAATAAGTAAATTAATGAGAAGAAGGCTTAATTATGCTGACCGTTTGTCAAGAATTACAAATCAAATAATTGGTTTCTTCATACCAGAAACAGATGCCTCTAAGATGTTCTATTAACTTTAAAGAGCAACCTTATTAAATAATTAAAGAAAATATAGAAATGAAAAAAATTAGAGATCTTAATTTAACAGTTAATCGTGTGCACACTTCTGACAATCTTTTAGGCTCGGATTTATTCCATAAAAGACCCAATTATTTATATATCTGTAAAACTTGATAATCGAATTAATTATAAATCTATTAAAAGTTGCTCCTAATCTTGATATAAGGTTACTTAAATGAAAAGTTCATATAATTTAAATAGCATAGAGAAAATTGAATTGATGGTCCCAGATAACATTGATTCATTAACTAACAATAACCTTAATAAGGAAAAAAAACCTTTATCTAAGTTTAGTTACAAAAAACTGAAACTTATTCCTTCATTTATTATCAAGAAGTTTTATAAGATTCTTCCAGGGATAATCAAAGACATTCTTTTTTGGTCATCAGTAATACATAAATCACCTTCTTCAAAGTTTTTTGCCAAGACAAAATACGACGAATTGAGGTCAATATTAGATATCAAGGTATCTTCATTGACCCTTTTAGGTGTCCCAAATAACTTGAAAGAAGAAGTAAGTAATACATTTAGGTCTGGTTTTTACACTTTTAATTTATTGAACTTATCAGATTTGGATACTTTATTTGGAGAAGTGGTGAGTTACTCAAATCCAAGTCATGCAGGTGCTAGGCCCTATTTTAAAGACGGAAGAAATGAAAAAATAGAGGACTCTTTCTCTGCATATTATGATTTCTCAAATGAAGACAACCAAAGGATAACTACTTTTATCCTTAACAAATTAGATAAAGGTTTTAATCATCATCTTTCATCTTTGGCTGGTTATAGATGTAAGCTAGACGAAATCTCATTTTCTTTAGCAATAGTCTATGGAGAAAATTCAAATTCTGAAATGCATCAAGATACGTATGCAAGCATTGCAAAAGGCTTTATTTATCTTCAGGATATAACAGAGAAAGATGCCCCGTTTGAATATCTTGAGGGATCCTATATTGATGCTGCTTTTAGGTCATCACAAACAAATAAAGCTGTTATCAATGGTGATCCTGACTCAACAACATCTACTAGACTTAGGGGAAAGGATTTAGATGACGCGATAAATCAATATCCGCTGATATCTTTTACAGGAAAAAAAGGTTTATTTGTTCTTGCAAATACCTCTGGCTATCACAGAAAAGGTCCGCATAACTCTTCAAAACCTAGAATAACTTTAAATTTTGAGATTAAAAGGCGAGGCCTGTTTAGCAAACTTTTAATTAATCTAGTTGCCATCATAAAATTTAAATTACTTAAAAAATAAATAAAATTATGGATAAAAATAAAATCTCAATTACAGAAATAACTGATCAACTTACGTCACTTAAAGAAAGTGGTGTTGTTGGCATAAAACAATCTTTTGAAGATGAAGGTGTTATTCTTGAAGATGTTTTAAAGATAAAAAGACTTTGTGACAAATTAGAGTTGAAACTTAATGTAAAAATAGGAGGCTGTGAGGCCATCTCCGATATAAACAATTGTCTTTCTTTAGAAGCTTCTGGGATCGTAGCTCCAATGATTGAGTCTGAGTTTGCTCTAGAAAAATTCGTAGAATCAATTATTTCAAATACCAGTGATCAAGATCGCTCTTTGATTGATTTCTTTATCAATATAGAAAGTAAAAGTGCTGTAAATAATCTCGACAGAATATTTAGTTCTCCATCTTCTAAATTACTCAAAGGAATAGTAGTAGGAAGATCAGATCTCACCAAGTCTTTTGGCTATGGAAAACAAGATGTAAACTCCAAAGAAATTTGTGAGATTGTTGAAAATATTTTCCAAGATGCAAAGTCCTTCAATTTTCTTACAATTATGGGGGGAAATATTGGTTATAGCAGCACTTCTTTTATAGAACAACTGGCAGGAAATAATTTACTAGATAAAATAGAGACTAGGAACGTGATAGTGGACCTAGCCAAATCTGGAACAAGAGATTTAGATGATTTAATAAAGAATGCTTTACTTTTTGAGTCACAGTGGATGAAATATAAAGCTCAATTTTATAATGATATTGGAGACTCTTATATAAAACGTTCAAAGACAATTTTGGATAGGATAAGCTAAATTAGAATATGGATAAAACAATGTCGGCCCGTTTCTTGGCGCAAAAGGAACTTTTTGATACACAAGGCTATTTTAAACTAATCTGCGGAGCTGGAAATGAGGACCTCGAGGAGGTAAGAAGACTCTCAATGATTTATACACTTTCTGGTGCTACTGGTATGGATATTTCAGCAACTCCATCTGTAGTAGAGGCGTGCATGGATGGGATTGATCGAGCATACGAATTATCACATGAACTAAAAAAAGAGATAAAAATTAGACCATTTATAATGGTGAGTGTTGGAATGCCCGGTGATCATCATGTTCGGAAGTCCTTTATCGATCCTGATCTATGCATCATGTGCGGTTTGTGTGTTGCACCTGTTTGCCCTACTGATGCTATAGATTGGGATGGACCTAAAACATTGGCTGTTGTTAATCAACCTAAGTGTATTGGATGCGGAGATTGCAGCGCTATTTGTCCGAGACCAGACATAATTTCTTATATACACAATGAAAAAGGTCTTGAAGAAGTTCTGCCTGAATGCATAGAACTAGGTGCAGAGAACATAGAACTCCATGCTGCAGTAGCAGAAGATGACGTTATTATGAAGGAATGGGAAATTGTAAATAAGGCTAATCCTTCAAATTACAATTCAATGTGTCTTGATAGATTGCATATGGGTAACTTTGGACTAGAAAATCGAATTAAACAGGCAAAGGAATTCAGCGGTGAGAAATTAATTATTCAAGCAGATGGATACCCAATGAGTGGAGGAGAAGACGATTACAATACTACTTTGCAGGCAGTAGCTACAGCTGATGTTATAAACAAGGCTTTTAATATGGAGCTTAATAAACGAAAAAAGAAAATCGTTTATAAGAAAAATAGAGAAGTCACTATTACAACATCTGGAGGTACGAATTCTCTTACTTTAAATTTAGCTAAACAATCTGGAGTAAATATCCAAGGAGTTTGTATAGGAACGTATGCAAGAAATATCATTTACAAGTATGTAAAAGAAAAATATGACTATGAAAATCCTGCTTTTTGGAAGGACTTAAACAACATAAAAGAAGCCTGCGAAATATCTGAAAATCTTATCAAATCGAACATTAACTAATCAATGTCTAAAAAAATTGCTGTAGATTTTGATGGGACGCTTTGTGAATATGCGTTTCCAAAAATTGGAAATCAGACACCCGAACAAAAAGAACTATTAGAACTGCTTATTGAGCTAAAAAAGGCAGGGCACAAGATAATACTTTGGACTAATAGAGGTGATAATGATGAGTATAAGGTTCTTACGGAAGCAATAGATTGGTGCAGATCTAAAGGGTTAGAATTTGATGCAGTAAATGAAAATTTACCTGATCAAAAAAAAATTTCTGGGTATAGCCCTAAGATTATGGCCGACTATTACATTGATGACAAAGCGCTTCAGTTTGGAGAAGAAGTTTCTAGGAGAAATTCTTTAGACTTTATTAAAAAAAACTTTAATAAGTAATAAATATGGGCAGACAGAAATTAACGGCAATAGTTCCTGTAAGGAAAGGGTCTCAAAGAATAAAGAATAAAAACTTTAAACCTTTTGCTGGAAAAAATTTATTACGAATAAAGTTAGAGATCTTAAAAAAGATAGACATTATAGACACTATCGTGGTCAATACTGATTCTGATGAGGCTCTTTCTATGGCAGAAGAATTTGGAGTAGAGCAATTCCGGAGGGAGGGCTATTATGCGAGTTCTGAATGCAATAATAGTGATTTTTTTCAAAATCTTGCAGAAAATACCGACACAGACTTTATAATGTATAGTCCATGTACTGCGCCTCTAATTTTAGAGGAAACTTACTATGATTTTATCAGCAGATTTAGGAATGGGCTAGATAGATCAGATAGCCTCACCACAGTTAGTACTGTAAAAAGTCATCTTTGGTTGGATGGTAAACCTATGAATTATGATCCAAACAATTCACCTAATACTCAAGATTTACCTGATATTTTAAGTTTAAACTATGGTTTATCAATTATTTCAAAGGAAGACATGATCAAACATAGAAATATAGTTGGTTCCAAACCTTCATTTTATAAATTAGATGATTTTGAGGCTGTTGATGTAGATAATCCCATAGATTTTGAATTTGCAGAATTTCTTTATTTGAAATATAGAAATTAATTATTATTTTAACTGTCATTTTTTAACTTATCACACTTTTGAATTGATTAATTACGGAAAACAGAACATTAATCAGGATGACATTGATGCGGTTATTGATGTTTTGAAATCAGACTTTCTTACCCAAGGTCCTAAAGTTCAAGAATTTGAAAATGACCTACAGACATATTGCGGTGCAAAACATGCAAAAGTAGTAACAAATGCTACATCAGCATTGCACTTAGCATACTTAGCCGTGGGACTAAAGAAGAATGGTTTAGTTTGGACATCCCCAAATACTTTTGTTTCAACAGCAAACGCAGCTTTATATTGTGGTGCGAAAGTAGATTTTGTAGATATAGACCCTTCAACATACAACATGTCAGTTCTAGCTTTAAAAGACAAATTGAAAAAAGCAGAAAATTCGGGTGAGCTGCCTGATTTAGTAGTGCCTGTTCACTTCTCAGGTCAGAGTTGTGAAATGAAAGAAATATGGGAGCTTTCAAAGAAATATGATTTTAAAGTTGTTGAAGATGCTAGCCATGCTCTTGGCGGAGAGTATATGGGTAGAAAAGTTGGAAACTGTGAATATAGCCATATGTGTGTATTCAGCTTTCATCCTGTAAAAATGATAACTACAGGAGAAGGTGGAGCAATAACCACTAATGATGAAAATTTAGATGAGTCCATTTCAATTTTCAGGACTCACGGTATAACAAAAGATAAAACTAAATTTGATGAAGAAAGCCATGGTGCGTGGTATTACGAACAGCAGGCACTTGGCTTTAATTATAGAATGACAGATCTACAAGCTGCACTTGGCATAAGTCAGTTAAAAAGATTAGATAAGTTTGTTGCTAAAAGGAGAGAAATTGCAAATTACTATTTAAATAATTTAGAGCCAGCTTATTTACCTTACCAACATCCAGACACGAATTCATCTTGGCATTTATTTGTCATACAAGTACACAATAGAGAAAAAACTTATCAGGATTTAGTCAATAAAGGAATACAGACTCAAGTCCATTATATTCCTGTGAGTTTGCAGCCTTTCCATAAAAAACAGACTTTGCCATATTGTGAAGATTTTTATAAAAAATGCCTTAGTTTGCCAATTTATTACGATCTAACTTCTAAAGAATACAAAAAAGTAGTGAGTAGCTTTGATTAAACTAGAAAATTTAATAAAAAAGATTGATAAACAGTATGAAAACTTGACTTTCGATTTATCAAGTTGGGATTATATTATTGATAGTTCTTCAAATGCATCGATTTATTATCAGAGAAGTCTAGTAGATTATTATGCTGCATATTATGAAGGAACAAATATCTCCTTTGTACTTAGAGAAAATAATTCTGTTATCGCTATATTCCCCCTCTTAGCATATAAAAAAGATGGTAATTGGTTTTTAACAGTAAATGGGGAGGGCTTATTGGCTCCATTATTCTCAAATACTATCCCGAAGAAGTTACGAAAAAGACTCGAAAAAGAAGTTATAGAAGTTATCAATCTACTTGCTGAAGGATTGAAAATAAAAAAGATTACATTCTTTGAGGCGTCATCAAAAGTTTCAGATTGGTATCTCTCCTGGCTGGATAAGGCAAAAAAAGATTTTTTGATTTATCAATTAGCTATAGATCTGGATCAGGATATTGAAGAAATTAGATTAAATTTTAGAAAAAGCTATAAGCCTTTGGTCAACAAAGCACTCAAAGAGTGGAATGTTGAAGTTTGCGATAAAACAGATGATAGTTCCTTTGAAGAATTTAAGACTCTGCATTTTGAAGTTTCTGGAAGGCAAACGAGAAGTGATGAAACATGGAAAATCCAAAAACAACAACTTAATGACAAAGAGGCATTTTTAATAACTGTAAGAGATAAAGAAATTTTAATTGGGGCTGGACTTTTTAATTACTCAAAATATTTTGGAATGTATTCGGTTGGAGCCTATAAAAGGGAGCTTTTTCATAAACCAATAGGACATGCTGTTCAAATGAAAGCTATAGAGAGATTAAAAGAATTAGGTTGCCAAACTTATTACTTGGGAAAAAGAGCCACTTCTCTTTATGCCTTACCCTCAACAGAGAAAGAAACTTCCATATCCCATTTCAAAGAAGGTTTTGCAAATAATGTATATATACAACCACATATTGAAATCTCTTTTTGATAGAGTCAATATAAGCATTCCTAAGCTATAGATTTATTGAAATGAGTAAGATAGGCTTAGGTACTGTTCAATTTGGTCTTGATTATGGAATAAGTTCGTCTAAAGGAAAGGTTACTAAAGATGATGCTAAAAATATAATTAGATTTGCTAAAGAAAATAAAATTAATCTTTTTGATACTGCTCCAGCATATGGCACAAGTGAAAAAGTACTAGGAGAGTCTGATATTTCTAATGTGAAAATAATTACAAAAACTAGAAATTTTGATGCAGCACACATAAGTAATGAAGACATAGAATCAATTGATAGAGATTTCTGTAATTCACTCAAAGATTTAAAACTAGAAAGTGTATATGGCTTACTTTTTCATAATGCTGATGATCTTTTAAAGCCTGGAGGAGAAGAACTCTATAAGGCCATCAAGAAATTAAAGAAACAGAAAAAAATCAACAAGATAGGAATATCGATATATGAGGAGAAACAACTAGAAAAAATACTTAGCCTTTATGATATCGACATTGTTCAAGTTCCTTTCAGTATTATTGATAGAAGACTCATGGATTCTGGGATGATAGATACTCTTTATAATAAAAAAATAGAGATTCATAGTCGCTCAGTTTTTTTACAAGGATTATTGTTAATGTCTGCTGCAGACAGGCCTTCTCATTTCAATAAATGGAATAGATTGTGGCAAGTGTGGCATCAATGGCTCAGCGACAATCATATGACTGCTTTAGAAGCTTCCCTAAGATTTGTCATGTCGTTTCCACAAATTTCTAAAGTTATAATTGGAGTAGAGAGCGTTATCCAGTTGAAAGAAATTCTCAACTCTTCTAAAGGAAGTCTGCCAGAAATTCCCGGAGAGTTTTTAACTGTTGACCCTAATCTCTTAAATCCAACTAATTGGCAAAAAACATGAAAGTATTAGCTATAGTTCAGGCAAGAATGGGATCTATTAGGTTACCAGGAAAAATTATAAAAAAAATTGGAGATAAAACTTTAATTCAAATTCTTTTGGAGAGATTATCCCTTTCTAGCGAAATTGATAAGATTATAGTTGCAACTTCAACAGATTCTATTAATGATGATTTACAATCTCATATTGAATCTTTAGGTTTTAATTGTTTTAGAGGCAATGAGAAAGATGTCTTAAATCGGTATTTCGAGTCGGCAACTGAGTTCAAAGCGGATGCGGTGGTTAGGATTACGGGAGACTGTCCACTAGTAGATGCTATTCTAGTGGATGAGGTTATCAAGGAATTCAAAAAAAGAAATGTTGATTATTGCTCCAACGTTGAACCTTCTTCTTTTCCAGATGGACTTGATATAGAGGTAATTTCTTACAAAGCTCTAACTCAAGCCAACCAAAATGCTAAATCGGAATATCATAGAGAGCATGTAACTTCATTCATCAGGGAGTCTGATACTTTTAAAAAATCTTCTTTGGTAAATTATGAAGATTTATCTAATCAAAGATGGTCCGTAGACGAACCAGAAGATCTAGAAGTTATAAGAAAAGTATTCGATCATTTTTATCCTAATATCTTTTTCGGATGGAAAGAAGTATTGGAATTAAGCTTAACTAATCCAGAGATATTTGAAGATAATAGTTTAATTAAAAATAATGAGGGATCTTCTATGGGCTCAGGACAAAAACTCTATAAGAGAGCAAAAAAAATAATCCCTGGCGGAAACATGTTGTTATCTAAGAGACCAGAAATGTTTCTACCCGACAAATGGCCAGCTTACTTTAGTAAATCAAAAGGATGTCATGTATGGGATTTAGATGGTCTCGAATATATCGATATGTCTATTATGGGTATTGGCACCAATATTTTAGGCTATGGACATCCTGAAGTTGATGAAGCTGTTAGGAGGGTGGTCAAAGATGGGAATATGTCTACTTTTAATTGTCCAGAAGAAGTATACCTTGCTGAAAAATTAATTGAGCTTCATCCATGGTCAGATATGGTTAGATTTGCCAGAGCCGGAGGGGAGATTAACTCTATAGCAATTAGAATAGCCCGGGCCGCAACAGGTAAGGATAAAGTAGCTATATGTGGTTATCACGGATGGCATGATTGGTACTTGTCTTCAAACTTAAATAGTGATGAAAATCTTGATGGACATTTGCTACCAGGCTTAGAAACAAATGGAGTTCCAAGAGGATTAGTAGGAACAACACTACCATTTGATTACAATAATATTTATCAACTCGAAGAGCTCATCAAGGAAAATAAAGACCAAATTGCTGCAATTAAGATGGAAGTATCAAGGAATGAGGGTCCAAAAGATAATTTTCTCCAAAAAGTTAGAGAGCTTGCAGATGAAAATAATATAGTTTTAATTTTTGATGAATGTACTTCTGGATTTAGAGAGACATTAGGAGGTTTACATAAAAAATATGAAGTAGAACCCGATTTAGCACTTTTTGCCAAGGCTCTAGGTAATGGCTATGCAATATCGGCCTGCATAGGAAAGCAAGCAGTGATGCAATCTGCTCAAAGCACCTTTATAAGCTCTACCTTTTGGACAGAGCGCATAGGTCCCACTGCAGCATTAAAGAGTTTAGAAATAATGGAAAGAGAAAGGTCTTGGGAAACAATTACAGAGATAGGGAGTGACATCTCTACGCGATGGATTGAGATGGCTAATGAGCATGAAATAGAGATTGAAACGTGGGGACTGCCCGCTTTAAGTGGTTTTACTTTTAAGTCTAAAAATGCCCAAAAATATAAAACATTCATTACTCAAGAAATGTTGAAAAAAGGTTTTTTGGCAGCAAATAGTGTTTATGTGTGTATAGATCATACAAAGCAAGTAGTAGATGAGTATTTTGAAAACCTATACCCATTATTTGCTCAAATCAAAGAATTTGAAGAAGGATTGAACATAGATGAAAAATTAGAAGGACCACCTTGCCATACTGGATTTAAAAGATTGAACTAATGAAAGCTCTATTTCGCGTAGATTCCTCTTTTGATATAGGAGCCGGTCATATAATGCGATGTCTAACTTTAGCAGAAAAATTAAGAGAGAATGGTGTGACCGTTGAATTTTTATCCAGAGAGCACCCAGGCAATCTTATTGAAAAAATTGTTAATAGTAACTTCGTTGTTCACACTCTTAGTTTAAAAAAAAATGATAAAGAGAACGAAACTCGACTTAAATACTCTCATTGGTTGGGCACAAGTCAAAAATGTGATGCTTTTGAATGTATTGAACATGTAAAAGAATATTATTATGAATGGCTCATAGTAGATCATTATGCAATTGACCAGGAATGGCAAAATTACCTCAAACCATTTTTTAATAAATTATTTGTGATAGATGATCTTTCAGACAGAAGCCATATCTGCGACCTTCTCCTTGATCAGACTTACAAAAAGAAGGAAAGTCTTTACGCAAGCTTGGTTCCAAAAGGATGTAAATTACTCTTAGGACCTAAATATGGTTTATTAAGATCAGAATTTTCTGAATTAAGGAATAAAAGTCTAAATATAAAGAAAAACCCTAAAATAAAGAATTTAATGATCAATATGGGGGGGTTTGACTCGACTAACTTAACAACATCAATTTTGCATCACATAGGAAAAAGTAGGTTATCGAGAGAAATTAATATTGATGTCGTAATGGGATTGAATGCTCCCTTTTTGACTGCAGTAAAGCGAAAAGCAAAAGAAATTCCATTTAAAGTTAATGTCTTAGAAGATGTAAAAAATATGGCGAAGTTAATGTCAAATTCGGATATTGCCATCGGTGCCTCTGGCACAACAACTTGGGAAAGATGTTGTCTAGGTCTGCCAACTATTCAACTTATCACTGCACCTAATCAAGAGTATTTAGCACAAAGTTTAGAGCGTAATAATGTTATCAAGTTAGTCGATACCATTGATGAAATAAATGAGATTCTGGAAAACTCTGAAGAGTGGGCGAAATATTCAAGTTATCTTGCAGCAAAGGTATGTGACGGACTTGGGAGTAATAGGGTGTTTAACAACATGTCTGATATAGAAATTTCTATTGAAGGATATGGACGCGTCCAATTAAATAACTATGTTAATTTAGAAAGCAATGAACATAATTTAGTTCTAGATATGCGCAATCATATTAGTATCAGGAATTGGATGCACAATAGAAGTCTAATATCAAAAAAGGAACATGAAAATTTTATTGAAAAATTGGAATCATCAACCAAAGATAAATATTTTCTTATTAAATTTAAAGACTCAGTTATAGGATCGATTAATTTCTCCAAGATCAAACAGAATGAATCTTTAGAGTTTGGGATTTATAGTAACCCCTTTTCTGATAAAAAAGGGCTCGGTAAATTACTTGAAGCGGTTGCAACCAAATATGCTTTTGAAATATTAAAAGTAAAAAAAATTAACCTACAAGTCTATGATGATAATGAGCGTGCAATTAAATTCTATTTAAGTACTGGCTTTGAACCTGTAGAAAGAAAAAAAATAAAAAGCAAGAGTATTGTCACTATGGTAAAAAGAGTTCATCTGTAATTTATTGTGAAACTTGATATGCGTATTAATGGAAAGAAAATAGGGTTAAATGAACCTCCTTATATTATTGCTGAAATGTCGGCTAACCATAATGGAGATATTAAAAATGCTTTTGGAATAATTGATATGGCAATTTCATGTGGTGCCCATGCAGTAAAACTGCAAACCTACAGTCCTGAAACAATAACAATGGATATGAGAACGTCCGAATTTATGATCAAAGAAGGTTTATGGAAAGGACAAAGTCTATATGAGTTATATGAAAGCGCATTTATGCCATGGGATTGGCATAAGCCATTGTTTGAATATGCGAGAAAAATGAATATGACTATTTTTAGTTCACCTTTTGATAATTCTGCAGTGGATCTTTTGGAAGATCTCAATGCTCCCGCTTATAAAATAGCCTCTTTTGAAGCTGTTGATATACCTCTAATAAAATATGTAGCTAAAACAGGAAAGCCTATGATTATTTCAACTGGCATGGCTAATGAAGATGAAATTGAGGAGGCTATAAATGCAGCTAAGGAAGGAGGATGCAAGGATCTTGCAATATTACATTGTGTCAGTGGATATCCTGCTCCTATGACAGATTATAACTTAAATACATTGGTAGATATGAAAGAGAGATTCAAGTTAGTTACTGGTTTATCTGATCACACTGTAGAAAATACAACAGCCTTAGGTGCAGTGGCTTTAGGTGCTTCAATAATAGAAAAGCACGTTACTCTTGATAGAAATGGTGGCGGACCCGATGATTCCTTTTCTTTAGAACATAAAGAATTAAAGGAATTAGTTGATGGCACAAGAGCAACTTGGGAAGTATTAGGTAAAGTTGATTACGGAAGAAAGTCAAGCGAGATAGGAAATGTCCAGTTTAGACGATCGTTGTATTTTGTGAAGAATCTAAAAAAAGGAGAGGTGATTTCTAATAAAAATACAAAAAGTATCAGACCAGGGCATGGTTTAGCACCCAAGTACTTTGAAGAAATATTGGGAAAGAGGGTATTGATTAATATTGAAGCTGGTACGGCAGTAAATTGGGATCATATTGAAAAATGAAGAAAATAATTTGGGTAGACGTTGGTACACATTTTGCTCAAGAGCATTCCTCTATATTTGGTTCCAATATTAATTTTTTTTTCTTTGTATTGAAAAGATTCATCGGTGGGGTTTTATTAAATCGTGGAAGGTTTGTAAATTTCGAAGAACTAAAGATTATCCTTAAGTCTAGATATAGCATTAGAAAACAAGCAAATAAATTTTTCTCTATTTTTGTTGAAGCTAATAAAGAGATTGTTAGAGAAAAAAAATTCTATCCTGATGCTGACTTGATATTTAACATTGCTTTAACCGAGGAGAAATCAAAACAAGTAGCTATTGCGAAACTATATCTAGGGAAAGGTGATATTCTTGGAGAGGGAAGTTCATTATTCGAAAATAAACATGGGAAATCTGACCAAAGTTATTTGGTAACATTGGGTGTTTCCTCTAAAGTTTTTTTTGAAGAGATTCGTGAATACTTAGATAATAAATTTGGAGATTATGATGTCCTTTTGAGATTAAATTGTGAAGGTGTTGAAGATGAAGTAATTTTTTCTGCACACCAGCAATTAAGCAATAAGTTAAAATTAATATGTGGCTCACTCAAAGATGTAGAGGAGCTCAAAGGTAAACAAGCAGCTGAAGATTTGGACTCTTATATGGAAAATAATGGACTTCCTTTTGTAAAGTTTTCATCAGGAATTTACAGTTGGTATGAAGCTCACAGCATGATCCTAAGTCTTGTTAAAGACGATGAAAATTAGACTATTAGAATAAATAGTATCATCTTGAATCTCTCAATAAATTTATTTTCAAAACTCAACTGACCCTTTATGACAAATATTTTATCATTTGATTCTCTATATATAGTCCAGCCATTGAGGAGACTGTACTTGGCTGTTATTCGCGCTTTATCTAATTCTCAGAGTTCTGATCAAGTGAGGATAATCCTATATAGATTAGACCAGGATAATATCTTGTTAAGAGATGCTAGAAGTTTAAGTGGCCTCACCATAGGAATTAATCAAAACAAAATTAACGCTTTAAGTTTAGAATTTTATAGATATTTAGAGGCTTCCTCTGAATTAAGAAGAATTACAATTAAGAAAATTCCCTTGCTTCAATTGTATACAAGGCAAACGAAATTAAAGCTGACAGCTATTTTGAATTGCATCTATCGTATAGAAAATTTTTCTTTAGAAACTAAAGATAATATTGAAATAATTACTGATCAACAAACAGCATCTATTATCAAAGAAGGTATAAAATTTTTAGATAAGGATATTCAAAATATTTCATGGAAGACAAATATCCTTTTAACCAGCATTATAAGTTTTAATTCTTTGATAATGAGAATCGCTTCATTAATTAAGATGTATATGTCTAAATCTACATTACCACTTCACTACTTTTACAAAATTACTAATCCAAAATTACCAACAATCTTAATAGCGTTGCCCAGAAGAAGACCGGATGATTTTTATTCTACATATGTGGAAGAACTAGAAATTAAATTTAACATTATTCTTTACAGCCACGGCTTTTTCCAAACAATTCCAGTTGGGTATGAACAAAAAAAAATTCAAGAAAGGAGAGGGTTTTTAAAAGGAGTATTTAATTTAAAAACATCAATATTAAGTTTCGAAAGTTATGTTGCAGACACGCTTTTGATCTTTAAATATCACCTTAACCTTAACAGAAGTATTGATATTGTTGAGTCTTTATATAGCAATAAGATAGATCTTCTTATAAATAGACAACAAACAAATGTTATTGATAATTATTTAGCAATCAAGGCCAAAAAAGAAGGTATTTTTATCCTTGGTGACTTATTTGAGGAAATCTTTTTTTGTGATGCTCTTGTATGTTCTTCAGAATCTCAAAATACTGACTCTGTTAAGTTAGCGTTACCAGATAATGCTCAGGTTTCATACAAAGGAAGTAACTCTTTAATTCAATATAGACTGAAGGACTTTGATGAGAAGAAAGAAAAATTTTTTCACAAGATGCTTGATATTGATCCGGATAAAAAAATTGTTTTTTATGCTTCTGATCCCTCTAAAGAAGAAAGCCAACGGTACCTAAGCGAAAAATTCTTAATACGTAGCTTTTCAGAGTTTCAAGATTATATTTTTGTCATAAAGACTCACACACAAGATAGTGGAAAAATTACATACTATTCTTATAGTGATGCAGGAAGCCCTTCTAATGTTTTTTTGATAGGGGATATAAGGCAGAAAAGCGAAATAGCTTCTTCTGAATTTTATTTATTTAATGATTTTGATTTCAATGCTGCAATAAGTTCTAGTGATGGATTTCTAACAACATCTTCTTCATCAATTCTTCAGGCTTTGACTTTGGGAGTTAAAGCGGGAATCGTAGATAAATTTGAAAATGGATACTATGATTACTTAGTTAAATATAATGCAGTTATGTTGGTCAAAAATCTTGATTCGCTTAAAGAATTTTTATCTAAGGAACAAGTGAATGTTTCAAAAGAAGTATTGAGTTATTGTGGTTTGGAAACAAATAAACAACATTTTGATATGAGTGAGTTCATATTAAATTCCTTTTCTGATTTTCAAAATAATCGCTCAACTAAATTTGTACACCTGAACAATTAAATTTCTCATGAGCACTAATATTTCGAATAAACGCTTCCTTTCTTTCAAACCAGTCGTTTTTAATAGAATGCTTTCGTTTATTCTTGCTATCACTTATGGTTTTTTTATTGTCATTTCGCTTCAATTACAATTCTATTTGGGGAGTGGAGACATAAACTCTTATATACATTTCTTTGATGAGGCAGGTAACGATGCGTCGGTTGTTGATATAAGAGGTGACTATGCTTTTCGGATAGCTGTATTCTGGTTAACAGAGTTTTTTGATATAACAACAATAGATACATTGAGTTATATGGGTTTTGCCATTTCATCAATAATTTTTTACTTGTATGCTATGAGCATAAAATCGCAGAAATATTTAATTTACATCCTGCCTTTATTTTTGATGGTTTTCTTCACCCCCAATGTACAAGTATTATTTTCATCTGGAATAAGATCTGGGATAGCTTTTGCAATTCTTATGATTGCTTTTGCGGCCACTAAAGGTTTCAGCAGATATTTTTTATTTGCATTATCCGTGATAGTACATTTATCGATGCTACCCATTTTGGCCTTATATTTTATGTTTTATTTCTTAAATAATAAGAGGATAAAAACTCCTTTTATATTTTCTTTATTTTCACTCATAACAGGATCTTTTGTTATTGCTTTAGGTAGCACAAGTGTGCATTTTGTCGATATAGTTTCTAATAGTATCGCTTATAACTTAGTAATTTTTTATGTAGCCCTGCTAATCATATTTATTAATAAAAAAGCCCTAAAAGATATTTATGGTTTCATGGCTATAGGCTTAATTTTAGTGTATCTATCGGGTCTATTAATTGATGCTTCTTTTATTAGGTACGTAGGAAATTCAATAATTCTATATTTATTGTTTCTTATTAGAAGAGGTGAAGTGGAAACTATACGTGTATTTTCTTTAGGTTATTCCCCTTTCTTCTTATTAACGTTGTACTATTCGGTAGCTAACTGGTTTTAATCTTTTTCAAATGAAAAAAGATATTGTAATCATTGTAAGCGCCATGAACCTAGGAGGAGCACAGAGAGTTGTTTCAATATTATGTAATCACTGGTCACAAAACGACTATAAAGTTACTTTGATATCGACTTTTACCGGGAATACAATTAACCATTATCAAGTCAGTCAGAATGTTTCTTTGATGTATTTGAGCGAGAGTCCACTTTTCCCTAAAAATAAACTATTCAATCTTCTTTGGAAATTAATCCAGCTTAGAAAGTTAATTACAAACCTAAAGCCTGACGTAGTGATTTCTTTTTTAACTAGAGTTAATGTTGCTTCTGCTCTATCCACCATAGGCACTGGCATTGCTCTAATTATTTGCGAGAGAACTTGGACTCCTTTCGCCACTTTAAATAAAAAATTATTTTGGCTCTATAGAATAATCTTCATGAATGTACATGAAATTATTGTTCAAACAGATAAAAGCAAATTATGGTTGAGCCAGAATTTTCCTAAAATTAGTACAAGAGTTATACCTAATCCAGTCATATATCCTTTGCCTATACATAATGAGCGCTCAATAAAACCTGATTCTTTGGTTTCAACTTCAAAAAAGGTCATACTTGCTTCGGGTAGAATGCACAAGTATAAACAGTTCGATCTCTTAATAAGTGCTTTTTCTAAAATGGCTAATGAATATTTAGATTGGGATTTAGTGATATTAGGTGAAGGAGAAGAAAGGATTCCATTGAATAGGTTAATTGCTGATTTAAATCTGCAAACTCGAGTATATCTTCCTGGAAGTGTGGGCAATATTTCTGAATGGTATGAAAGGGCTGACCTCTTTGTTTTAAGTTCTTCTGTTGAAGGTTTCCCTAATGTTTTACTAGAGGCCATGACTTATGGTTTGCCATGTGTGAGCTTTGATTGTGATACAGGTCCAAGTGACATGATACGAGATGGAGTAAATGGAATTTTAGTAAATCCTTTAGAAAAAGAATTTGGCCTTATTAACGCCATTAGTAAATTGATAAACAATGAAAAACTAAGAGAAGATATTGCAAATAACTCTATAAAGTTAAGAGAGAAATATTCTGTAAGTAATGTTATGGATAAGTGGGATAGAGCCCTAGGTTTATAAAATGTGTGGAATATTGGGTAATTTTGGTTATGTAGAACGCCAAGACTTTTTAGATCATATTAAAGAATCTACATATCTTATGACCAGAAGAGGGCCAGATCAGACTAATTTTATAGACATTGAAAACTTCTATGCTGTTCATTCAAGATTAATTGTCCAAGGCAATTTTGAGGATGGAACTCAACCAATAACTTATAAAAATATAGTCCTTCTATTTAATGGTAACTTATACAATAAGGAATCTTTAAAAGCCGAACTTAAATCTCTTGGCTATGTGTTCAAAGGTGTATCGGACACAGAAGTAGTTATACTGTCAATCTATCATTGGGGAAACGATGCCTTCAGTAAATTTAATGGTTTCTTTTCGGTTGCATATTTCAATTCTGATAAAAAATCTCTCACTTTAGCCCGTGATAGACTTGGACAAAAGCCACTCTATTATTTGAGTAATGGTCAATCTGTTTTTTTTGGCTCAACTGAGGCTTTAGTTCCAAAAAAATATTACGGAAGTATCAGGAAGGAATCACTTATTGATTTTATTACGTTTGGGTTTTTACCAGCTCCAAACACCATGATTGAAAATCTAAAATCAGTCGAACCTGGTAATTTTATTAATTTCTCCTTTACCGAGGGAAAAGTTACGTCAGGTGAAACTCATACTTATTGGCAACCGATAATAAGTAACGAAATTGAAAATTCAAATACTGCAATTGAATTAATTTCAAATGCCCTAGAGCATTCTATGAAGGAAGGAATGGAAGCTAGTATAGATGTGGCCTGTTTATTTAGCGGAGGCGTTGATTCAAGCCTAATATTCTCAAATGCAAGAAGTAAAAATAATAGCTTATGTGCCTTCACAGCTGATTTTGGAGAATTTGATGATGCAGATGATAGATCGATATCTCTAGCTACCGCTTTAGGGCATGATAATCATATCGTAAAGCATATAGCTCAGACAGATGTAGATAGCTCCATTAATCTTACCTCAAAAATATGCGAGAGCCCTTTTGATGATACTTCTATCATCCCAAGCAATATTGTTTTTTCTTCCGTAAAAGAAGCACGATATTCAGTTGCTCTTACTGGCGATGGTGCTGATGAATTATTTTGTGGATATTCCTCTTTTGGAAATTTATATAAGTTAGAAAGATTTTTAGATAAAAAGTTTGATTTTTTATTGAGACATCCTGGAAAAATCTTTCGAGGATTACTCTCCAAATTTAAGCATTATGATTTAGAGCGCATCTTTATGAAAGAGAATGATCTCTTAATAGATTTATCTTGCAATGGTTTTAAAAAAAGAGAATGGGAGAATTTAATTGATTCAGATTATGATCCATTTCACTATTTGAACATTATTTTAAAAGATCTTGATGGTCTAAGGCCTCTTGATAAATTAAGAATACTCAATTTAAAATTTAAATTACCTTACCAAATGCTTTACAAGGTAGATAGAGCATCAATGTATAACTCTGTTGAGGCAAGACCTCTATTTCTTAATAACAAGATCGTAGATGCTGCTTTGAGGATTTCATCCTCAGTAATGTTAGCAGAAGGACAAAAGACAATATTAAAAAAAATATACCAAAATCAAATTCCTCATTCAGGTTGGAGGCTACCCAAAACAGGCTTTGGTTGGAAAACTGATAACTATCAAAATATATACACTGATAAGGCTAATAATTACATGATAAACAAAACTGGGATCAATGGCTTATCCTTGTTGGAGAGCAGAAAAAGACACCACAAAAGAGGATACTATGGTTTATTTTCTCTAGTTTCTTGGTTACGAAATCATGAAAAAACTTAAAGAACCTTCTGCAGGGGATTAGATAAATATCCTAACTAATCATTAAATTATTTAAGAGAAATTAATTTTACAATCATGAAATTACTGCGACTAGCAACAACCTTAAATTCAACTAGCGCCCCCTATAATCAATTCTCTCTTGGTTTGAAAGAGAGAACTGCCCAAACATTCTGCTCTTTATTAAAGAATGATATTTCGGTTGATCAAAAGATTGAAGGTTTTCATGGGGATGGTTCCATCATCAAAATGATCAAATTACTGAGGTCGTTGTTAAAACTTCATAAATATGATGTTATTCATATACATAGTGGTTTAACAGGAATAATTTTCTTAATTGCTATATTTCCATTTAATCTAGGATTACTCAATAAAATGGTTTTCACACTCCATAATAGCTGGAATGTATTAACGATAAGAAATCAAATTCTTGATTTTATTGTTATGCTTTTGTCACACAAAGTCTGTACCTGTGGTGTAGCTAGTAAAAATAGTATCCCCAAAACTATTTCTTTTTTTATAAATAAAAAGACAATTGCAGTAGTCAATGGGTTCGATCATGAAAGAATAGACAACATAGATGAAAGAAGATCAGATAAGATTCATTTTACAAGTAATCCATGCTTGAAAATATTATGTGTTGGGGCCCTAAACAGAACAAAGAATCAAGTCTTACTTCTTGAGTCTTTAAAAAAAATAGATATAGATGCTGAGGTAATTTTTTTAGGAGATGGCGACAGAAGGCAAAATCTAATAAATAAATCTAAAGAACTTCCAAGCAATATGCATGTCAATTTTAAAGGCAGGGTCTCTAGAGATTTAGCTATAGAGCATATGTTGGAAGCTGATATTTCTATATCGTTATCAAAAGGTGAAGGTTTGCCTATAGCGATATTAGAATCAATGTATGCAGGTTGTTACATGATTCTTTCAAAAATACCTCCACATACAGAAATATTTCCTCCTCAAGAGAGATGCTCTTTTGTAAAAATAGATAACCAAGAGGATGTTATAAATTCTCTTCTTTATGCTCGTGATGAGATTGAAAATATAAGAAAGAACAGAATTGTATCTAGAGAATATTCAGTTTCCAAATTTAGCGTAAATAACATGCTCAGAGATTACTTAAAAATATATGAGTCCATATCAAAAACAAACTCTAAATAGTATTTCTCTTAAATGAAATTCATTGAGATCACTGGCCAACCTTGTACGGGAAAAACTAGTATTATAAAAAATGGCAAACTAGGTAAAACCTTATACCTTTCTTACAGTCAGGGAACATTAATTAAAATAGTTAATTTTTTTAGGGGACTGTTTTATCTCGATTTCGCAAGATTAAGAATGCTTTTTATATGGTCTTTTGATGAGGAGGCTTCAGTATTTTTTAAGCTTAATATATTTCGTAATGCAGTATCAAAATTTGGTGTCTATAGCTATTTGAGTAAAAAAAATACTTACATTTCGTCATTTCCCCTTGTAGATGAAGGAATTTCACATCTTCCTTTTTTATTTCTCAACACTAAGACTGATCATATATTAAATTTAATAAGAAAGGAGCTAGAAACAATACAAGTGATTATTCTTAAATCTCCCGGTTTAGATGTAATTAAGGAAAGGCTTAAGAATCGAGGGCATAAACGATTGAGATTTTTGTCCTTAGACACATTCATCGAAATGAATTGCAAGATTGAAAGTCTTTTGATGAGAAGATATTCTGAATTATGTCAAGGGATTAAAATAATAGAAAATGATTAGAATATTTCATGATTTTTTCAACGAATTAAGAGCTGAGGATATTATCTTTTGTAATTGGAAAGGACACCATCAAGTCAATGAAAACCTTGAGGGAGAAGGTGATTTAGATATATTCACACCCTTAGTATCTAAAAAAAAGTTTGAAGAAATCGCTACTGAAGGAGGCTTTAAAAGGGTCTTATCGTATCAGGCCGAGCATCCTTTCATAGAACATTTTTATGGTTTTGATGTTGACACACTAAAATTTGTTCACTTGCATGTATATTTTAAGATTGTGACTGGTGAGCACATATCCAAAAATTATATGCTTCCTTTAGAAAATTACTTAACCAGAAACCTAGACTTTAATTTTCTGCTGCCGACGATTAATGAGAATGCAAAATTAAATATTTTTTTAATACGTTATTTTTTAAAGATTGGCTCATTATTTGGATTGGTACAGTATTTCAGAGAGCGAGAAAAATATTCTAACGAATGGAGTTCAATAGTGCACACAAGCGATGATGACATTATAGATTTGAATCTCTCTAATGAAATTTTGCAAGAAATGAAAACTACGTATCTTTCATCATCTCCTCTTAGTAAACTGATTTTATCTCTTCGAATCAAAAAACGGCTAAAAAAATTTAGACGAAGACCTTTTTTTAATCATCAACTCTTTAATATTCGAAACATCAGTTTTCGTTTGTTGAATAAATTCTTTTTTAGGAAAAAGAAACTTCTAGATCCCGGTCTATTAATAGCAATTTGTGGTCTGGATGGTTCTGGTAAATCCTCTTTAGTACTTGAGCTCAAAAAAAGTTTTTCTAAAGATTTCTCTGTTAAGGTCTTTCACTTAGGTCGACCATCATCAAGTCTGTTGACAATTTTTTTCAATTTTCCTATTCGTATCTATAGTGTTATTAGGAGAATCAATCCAAAAAGAGATAAAAAGAATATGATTGATGAGATAAAAAGAACATCTAATCTTCAAGCCTTCAGATCCTTATTACTAGCCTATGACAGAAGTAGGGAGTCTTTAAGGGCACGAAAATATAGTCAGAGTGGTTACCTTGTGGTCTGTGATCGTTACCCAGGAATCCTGCATGGAAAAATGGATTCTCCAAGGATTATTTTAGATGAAGATAGGGGAAGTTTTTACCAATTTTGCTATAAAAAAGAAAAGCAATTATATGGTTCTATTCAACCCGCAGATGCCATATTTCATCTTTCAGTCCCATTCAACATATCTATCGAAAGAAATAATAATCGAGTTAAATTTGGAAAGGAAACAGAAGAGGAGTTGCGCCAACGTTTTGCCCTAAATGAAAATGCAAGATTTTTGGCAGATGAATATAACTTCATAGATGCAACATTGCCTTTCAGAGAAGTTACTACCCAAGTAAGCCAATCAATATGGAATTTAAGAATCTGAGACAGATTCAAAGATACAAGTGCAAGAAAATTCGAAAAAAGTATTTATGTTCGTAAATGTAGATTGGTTTTTTTTATCTCATAGACTTCCAATTGCAAAAGCAGCCCTTCAAAATCAGATAGATATGACCGTTTATACTGACTTTACTAACAGCAAAGAAATTTATAAAGAACAAGATTTTCAAATGTTACAAAGTCCTTTATCCAGATCTTCAAAAAACTTCTATATGTTTTTAGTTGAGTTTTTAAAAGTTTTTATTTTAATTCTAAAACAAAAACCAAATTTGCTTCATGCTGTAACTATAAAGCCAATCATCTTTTTAGGCATTATTGCGAGGATTACTGAAACCCCATTTATAGCAGCCATTTCAGGCTTAGGGCCAGTAATTAACAACACAGGAGCCTTTAATAAATATCGCTTCAATATGGTCATGAAAATATATAAATTTATTTTTAAAAACAAATCTGCGCTCGTTATTTGTCAGAGTATCCATGATAAAAATTTTCTGATTAAGAACAAGATATGTGAAGAAGCTTCAATTTCTATTATTTCAGGTTCAGGAGTAGATTTGGAAAAGTTTATACCTAACACAGTTCAAGAAAAGAAAACTAATATATTAATGGCTAGTAGGATTCTTTTAGATAAGGGCGTAAAAGAGTATTGTGCTGCAGCTAAGTTAATTCGTGATCAGGGAATATTAAATGTTGATTTCCAACTTGCAGGACCTATTGATGCATTGAGTCCATCTTCAATTTCGTTACAGGAGATCTCTCTTATTTGTGAAGAAAGTGGGGTCAATTACCTTGGTAATAGAACAGATATCAACAAACTTTTGGCATCAGCTTCAATTTTTGTATTGCCCTCTTATTATCCTGAAGGTATTCCAAAGGTGCTTCTTGAAGCAGCAGCTTGCGGTACTCCAATAATAACTACAGACCATCCGGGATGTAAAGATGCTGTTATAGAATCAGAAACTGCGATATTAGTTGATATAAAAAATCATCAAGCATTGGGAGAGGCTATTCAAAAGCTTTTAGACGATCCAATCTCTTTAAGAAATATGGGAAAAGCAGGAAGAAAACTTGCTGAGGAAAGGTTTGATGAAAAAAAAGTAATCAGTAGTCACTACAGGCTGTATCATGAGCTAATTGGCAGGTCCTAATGAAGATAGTTCTGGTTTTATCCGGTAATTAAAATAGAGTATGAAAAGTATAGTAACTGGTTCATCTGGATTTATTGGTTCAAGACTTTACTCTTATCTAATTAGGCATGGCAATAATGTTATTGGGGTCTCTAGGATAAGCAAAAAAAATCCTGAAATAGATATAATCTGTGACCTAGAAAAGCAAGAGTTAGATGATGCCTACTTTACAGGTGTTTCTAGTATTTTTCATCTTGCAGGTCATGCTCATGACCTTTCAAATCTAAAAAATTTAAAAAATGCTTATCTCAAATTAAATACAGAGGTGACCCTGAACCTTGCTATGCAATCTGCACGTATGGGCGTAAAAGATTTCATCTTCATAAGCACTGTTAAAGCTGACACACTAAATTTAAAACAAAATAATGACTTTTATGGCCAAACAAAACGAAAAGCAGAATTAGAATTGTTAAAACTTTCTAAAGAAGTAGATATGAAGATTTGTATTGTTAGGCCTTCCTTAGTTTATGGAAAGCAAATTAAGGGTAATCTTTTAAACATGAAAAAAGCTATCCAAGGAGGATGGTTTCCCCCACTACCTACAATCCAGAATAAAAGATCTATGGTGCATGTTGACGACCTAGTTAAAGCAATTTTATTAGTTAAAGAGAAGGGTAAAAATGGAGAAATATATAATGTAACAGACGGTAAAGATTACTCCACAACAGAAATTTATGAAACATTTTGTGAGATAATTGCAAAGCCACCTCCTAAGCTTAGAGTTCCTTTGCTGGCTCTTAAAGCTTTAAAATATGCGCCAGGAAGAATAGGTCACACGATTAAAAAATTGATAGAAGATGAAAAATATTCTTCTAGTAAAATCAAGTCTCTCGGCTTTGAAGCAAAGTTTAAATTTAAGGATTACAATGAAGCGCTTTTTTGATTTATTGATTTCTTTAACTTTATTATTTGCACTTTCAACACCCTTATTGGCTGTAATGATGTTAGTTTTTTTTACTTCCAAGGGTCCAATTTTTCATTGGTCAAAAAGAGTGGGTAGAGCTAATGTTATATTTTACATGCCAAAATTTAGAACTATGATAATTGATGTCCCTGATGTAGCCACGCATCTTTTGGAAAATCCGTCATCTTATTACACGCCAGTGGGAGAATTTTTAAGGAAGTATAGTATCGATGAACTGCCCCAGATTTACTCAATCATCATCGGTCATATGTCCCTTGTAGGACCAAGGCCAGCACTTTATAACCAAGAAGACTTAATCTCAATGCGAACAAAAGAAGGTATAGACAGCTTATTGCCAGGAGTAACAGGTTTAGCACAGATTAGCGGTAGAGATGGGCTTTCTATAGAAAAAAAGGTTGAGATTGATAAAGATTACCTTAATCATAAATCGTTTTTATTTGATTTACATATTATTTGGCTTACTGTGATTAAAGTACTAAAGAGAGAAGATATTTCTCATTAACACCCTTTATTAGATAAATGAGCCTGAAAAAAACATTAATCTCAACTTCACGTTTTAATAAAAAGTTAATTGTTCTATTTACGGACCTCTTTTTTTTGTGCTTAACGACTCAATTTTCTTTAATTATAAGTGACATAAGTCTTGGGTCTATTCATACAGAACATTTTTTAAGGCTTCTATGGTTACCTCTATTCTCTGTAATTTCTTTTTGGTTTTTAGGTGTTTACAATTCTGTTGTCAGATTTATAGATTTTTCTGTAATAATTATAATTGCTAGAGCTATTGCTATAGTTTTTGTAATCAATCTCCTGGTTGCCTACTCTTATGGTACATTCTTAGAATTTTTTCAATTTTCCAATTCTAAACCTCTTATAACTTCAATAGGATGGCTGGCTGGCTTAGTAACCTTCTCTTTTCTAGCTATTATTTCAAGGTTAGTTGCAAGTTTGTATTTATCAAAAAAAGATCCAGACAAAAGAGTTGTAATTTACGGAGCAGGGTCAGCAGGTATACAGTTAGCCAATGCTCTTAGAGTTAGTAAGGAAGTTCAGCCAATTGCATTCCTCGACGATAATCCCTCTTTGCAAGGTACTTATTTGGGGGGCATTAAAGTTTTGAATCCAACGAGGTTAGAACGATTATCGCAGAGAAAAAAAGTAGATGAGGTCCTAATAGCTATTCCTTCAGCTTCCAGGTCAACTCTACTCTCTCTATTAAGAGATATTGAAAACTTCTCTTTAAAAGTAAGAATTTTGCCAGGTTTAGTTGAATTAGCTCAAGGCAAGATATCTGTTTCTAAGCTTAAAGAAGTTGATATATCGGACTTATTAGGTAGATATGAAGTTGAAGCAAACTCGAGTTTGATTAACAAAAATATTGAAAATAAAGTAGTAATGGTTACTGGAGCTGGAGGGTCAATAGGATCTGAGATTTCTAGGCAAGTAGCAAAAAATATGCCAAAAAAAATAATTCTATTAGATTCTAATGAATATGCTTTGTATTCGATTAAGAATGAAATTTTAGCCTATAAAAATTTACCAGATATTTACGCTGTCTTAGCAAATGTTAATAATAAAAAAAGAATTAAGGAAGTTTGTACTGCTTTTAGTGTAGACACTATTTATCATACCGCGGCTTACAAGCATGTACCACTGGTTGAAGAAAATCCATTTGAAGCTGTAGTAAATAACATAAAGGGTACCAAAGTTTGCGTTGAAGCAGCCGTTGAGTCTAATGTTGAATCATTTGTTTTAATATCAACAGATAAAGCTGTGCGCCCAACAAATATTATGGGAGCTACTAAGAGGTTTGCCGAATTAATACTCCAAGCTATTTCACAATCTGCAACCAACACGAGGATGATGATGGTAAGATTTGGTAACGTTATTGGATCATCCGGATCGGCTATACCACTATTTCAAGAACAAATAAAAAATGGCGGTCCAGTAACTGTTACTGATCCTGAGGTAATTAGGTATTTTATGACAATACCTGAAGCAGCAGAATTAGTTATTCAGGCAGGAGCGATGGGTGACGGTGGAGATGTTTTTGTTTTAGATATGGGTGAACCAGTTAAGATCTACGAATTAGCCAAGAGATTAATAAATCTTAGTGGAATGGAAGTTAAGGATGATAAGAAACCTGATGGCGATATTGAGATAATCTTTACTGGATTAAGACCTGGAGAGAAACTTTATGAGGAATTGCTGATAGGAGATAACGTAAGCTCAACAGAACATCCTCAAATAATGAGAGCACAGGAAGACTCGTTATCATCAGAAGAACTAGAGCAATATCTTAGAGAACTAGATGAAGCAGAGAAAACAGGAGATGTTTCAGCACTAAGAGAAATCTTAAAGCAAGCTGTCTCTGGCTTTACGCCAGAAAGAGAAATATCAGATATTGTATATAAACAACAAAATTAGAGACCTTGTTCACCATCATAGATTCAATCCAAGATCTTGCTTTTCTTAATAAAGAGCTTCTAGAAAAATCGTATTTAGGTGTGGATACGGAATTCAGAAGAACAACTAAAGATAATATGCGGCTAGCACTTTTGCAGATAAATGATGGAGAAGAAATTTACCTTATAGATACTATCGCAATAAAAGATCCATCAGATCATGCCAGTTTTCTATTTTCAGATTCTGTGGTAAAAATATTTCATTCATGCAAAGAGGATTTAGAGGCTATCTTCTCATGGACTAAGAAAGAAATGCAGAATATTTTTGATACTCAACTAGCTAACTCTTTTCTTGAGGATGAATATTCCATCAGCTATCAGGGCTTGGTTAAAAAAAAATTAGATATTAATTTAGAAAAAAAAGAGACTAGGTCTAATTGGCTAAGGAGACCTCTATCAGATGATCAGTTGAAATATGCGGCTTTAGATGTGGAGTATTTAATTCACTTATACGAAGGACAAATAGATGAATTGATTTCATCTGGAAAAATTGACTGGCTTGAAGAAGATATAGAAAGACTGATTAGATTGAACTTTAATCATGATGAATCCGTTCAAGAACCCATTCGTACCATTCCAAAATTGCAAGAAAATAAATTATTACATGAATTAAATGAATTACTAGAAAGTCTAGCAAATAGAGAAAAAATTAACTCAACTTTGTTCTTTTCAAAAAAAGCACAAAAAGACTTTCTTAGATTGGTTCTAATGAATGGCGTAAATCAATCTTTAAAAGGGATTACAAGATGGAGGGCAGGATTGATTAAGCGTGATTTGATAAATTTGCTGAAATAAGATGTATTGGACTTTATATATAGTAAGTTCTTTTATTCTGAGTCATATAATGGCGAGCATTTTAAAAAAATATTATTTCCTTGTGATGACCTTTCTGCTGGTGATTCTATTTACACCCGCTCAGATTGATTTGAATAGTTCTAATTTTGCTCCCTCAATCTTTACTTTTATTTTTAATTTTATTTTAGAAAGAGATTATTCTTTTAGAGTATTGAGGCCATTATTCATAACTGTGCCAATATCTTTGACTTTATTCTTTCTAATTTTTTATGCTAGAAAAAGATTCTATCAACGGTAAGATTTTTAAGGTTAATTATTCCGATAGCATTTTTTCCAGGCAGTATTCCAGCTGACTCTCCAGGATTGAATAGCAATGTTTCATTGATATTCTCTTCTCGATATCTATGTGTGTGTCCATGCAGAACAATGTCTAAGTGTTGATGTTGGATCAGATAGTCCTCAATTAGGTCAGGTTCATGGAAAATAGCTATCGTTCTATTTTCAATATTTATTTCATAAGGTGGGTTTCTTATCTTAAACCCATATTTCTCAGCAGCCTCCTCAAGACCCTCCTCATTCCTATCATTGTTTCCAAGAACGCCATATAAATCACAATTCAAAGCAGAAAACATCTCTAAAGATTTGGAGTTTGTTATGTCGCCTGTATGAATTACACAGCTAACACCTGCTTTATTGAATAAAGAAATTACCTGCCTTATATTTTTGATGTTGTTATGAGTGTCACTAACAATACCAATTAGCATTAAATTTTATACTTTTTCTAAAATATGAATTCCACAAGCACTTCCAAGTCCAATAACATGGGTAAGTCCTATTTTTGCATTCTCAACTTGTCTTTCGCCAGCCTCGCCTCTTAAATGGGTGCAAACTTCATAGATGTTCGCAATTCCTGTAGCTCCCAAAGGATGGCCTTTAGAAAGTAAACCACCTGATACATTTACAGGTACTCTTCCACCAAGCTCTACTTCGCCTTCATCGATAAGTCTTCCTGCTTCTCCGTCTGCACATAGACCTAAGTTTTCATAATGAAGCATTTCGGCAGTTGCAAAA